>ERZ1645192.81-NODE-81-length-58568-cov-18.227044_pt1 | contig 58568 bp, 40 predicted proteins | sample MGYA00575354_ERZ1645192 | MGnify/ENA primary metagenome ERZ1645192 (study PRJEB40844, sample SAMN11349763) | freshwater sediment metagenome | isolation source: river sediment | host: Sediment | place: India: Faizupur Khadar , New Delhi | collected 2017-02-21 ... | reverse complement strand
CTGGGAAAAAAGTTTTACCTGGCCCACGGAGATGGCCTCGGACCAGGAGATCATGGTTACAAATTCATTAAGAAAGTCTTTGCCTGCCCTTTTAATCAATGGCTTTTCCGCTGGTTTCATCCGGACTGGGGCATTTGCATGGCACTTTTCTGGTCTCGGAAGAGCCGTTATGCTGCCATTGAAAAAGAGAAAAAATCTGCTGACCGGAACCTCAGGCTCATCCGTCAAAGATTAAAAATCCATGCTCAAAAGATGGTGGAAAACCATCCTGATCTCGACTACCTGGTGTGTGGTCATTATCATTATCCCTTGATCGAAAAATTGAACAACAAGGCGAAATTGGTGGTTGTAGGTGACTGGCTGACCCATTTTACTTATGCCGTTTTCGATGGAGAAAAAATAGAGCTTAGAACAATGTTAAATCAGGAAGGAAATTAACTTGTGATTTCCGAAAAATAGTATCTTTGCTTTTAATTTCAATATTAACCACGTCCCAATCCTTTGGGACCCAAATATTACAAAGCCATGGCTTACAAAATCTCTGATGATTGCACTGCTTGCGGAACCTGCATCGATGAATGTCCCGTTGAAGCAATTTCTGAAGGTGATATTTATAAAATTGATCCTGAAGTTTGCACCGAATGCGGCGCCTGTGCCGATGTTTGCCCGGTAGAAGCGATCCATCCGGAATAATCGATTCCTGGTCTGGAAAAAGGTGGTTTTATCAAAGGGAACCACCTTTTTTGTTTTTACAATAGTCAGGTAGATTTAAATCTCTCTTTTGGTATTGTCACCTCTAAAAATCTTAATTTTGCTGTATTAAAAAACGCTATCATGACCAAGAAAAAAAGAGCTGTTGTTGAACGGGAGGATGTAGTAGTAAAATTTGTAGGTGATTCCGGCGACGGAATGCAACTTAGCGGTAACATGTTCTCTGATGTTGCTGCCCTGGTTGGTAACGACCTCGCTACTTTTCCTGATTTTCCTGCCGAAATCCGTGCGCCACAAAACACGGTAGCAGGAGTTTCCGGCTTCCAGGTACACATGGGAAGTTCTAAAATTTTTACTACCGGTGACCAGGTAGATGTGTTGGTCGCCATGAATCCGGCATCCCTCAAAGCCAACCTGAAATGGGCAAAAAAGGGGGCGACGATCTTAACCGACACCGACGCTTTTGACGACAAAGCCATCGAAAAAGCAGGATACAAGCAAGATCCGTTGGGCGACGGTACCCTTACCGATTACAACATGATCAAAGCTCCCATCACCACGCTGACCAAAGAGAGCCTGAAGGATTTGGGAATTGACAACAAAACCGCGGAACGGAGCAAGAACATGTTCGCCCTGGGGATCCTCTATTTCATTTTTAACCGCGATTTAAAACCTTCCTTTCATTATTTCGAACAGAAGTTCAAGAAAAAACCTGAATTGATCGAGATCAACAAAATTGTGCTTCAGGCGGGTTATAATTATGCCGAAACGGTAGAAGCCATTGAATCGGTGATCCAGGTTGCTCCGGCCAAAATGGAAAAGGGAAGGTACCGGAACATCACAGGCAACGTAGGAACTGCCTGGGGTTTGTTAGCTGCTTCCGAAAAATCGGGAAGACCACTCTTCCTTGGATCCTACCCCATCACACCCGCTACCGAGATCCTTATAGAACTTGCAAAACATAAATCATTAGGAGCAAAAGTTTTCCAGGCCGAAGATGAAATTGCCGGAATCTGCTCCGCCATCGGCGCTTCTTACACCGGTTCACTGGCTTGTACTACCACCTCCGGGCCCGGCCTGTCGCTCAAGAGCGAAGCCATCGGACTGGCTGTGATGACCGAACTGCCCCTGGTGATCGTGGATGTACAACGCGGTGGCCCCTCCACCGGTTTACCAACCAAATCAGAGCAAAGCGATCTGTACCAGGCACTTTTCGGACGTAACGGCGAATGTCCGGTCATTGTGATCGCTGCCTCCACTGCAGAAAATTGCTTCTACTATGCCTATGAAGCTGCCAAATTGGCGATGGAACACATGACTCCCGTCATCCTGCTTACCGACGGTTATTTAGGTTTCGGTTCCACCCTTTTCAGAATTCCGAAAATGGCCGACATGCCTGCAATTAATCCTCCCATGGCTCAACCCAATGATCCAAATTACAAACCCTATAAAAGAAATCCGGAAACGCTGGTCCGCGAATGGGCCATCCCCGGAACAGAAGGATTACGCCACCGCATCGGCGGTCTTGAAAAAGAGGATGTCATCGGCACTGTCTCCACCGACCCCTTAAACCATCAGAAAATGGTGGACTTCCGTGCTGCAAAAGTTGAAAAGGTGGCCGATTTTATTCCCGAGCAAACCATCGACGGTGCCCCTGAAGGAGAATTGCTGGTGGTCAGCTGGGGGGGTACCTATGGCGCAGTCCATTCCGCCGTGAAAAAGATGCAACAGGAGGGAAAACCGGTAAGCCATGCCCATTTCCATCACCTGATGCCCCTTCCTAAAAACACAGGGAAAGTACTCCGGGGCTTCAAAAAGATCCTGGTCCCTGAACTCAACAGCGGACAGTTTGTTAATTATCTCCGCATGAAGTTCCCGATGCCCAACATCTATCAGTACAACAAAGTTCAGGGACTTCCATTCATGATCAATGAATTAACGGAAAAAATCAATCAACTTCTGGAGGAAAAATAACATGGATTTTTTAAATATGACCGTTGAACGTTCGAACGTTCAACTAACAAAAACTGATTTTGAAAGTGACCAGATGGTCAAGTGGTGCCCCGGATGCGGTGCCCATGCCATTCTTGCCGCCGTGGAACGGGTTTTCCCGAAAATCGGTTACCGTAAAGAGAATTTCTGTATGATCTCCGGCATCGGTTGCTCTTCCCGCTTCCCCTATTACGTAAACACCTACGGGATCCATGGAATCCATGGGCGTGCCGCTGCCATCTCAACCGGCGTAAAAATCGCCAATCCCCGCCTGAGCGTGTGGATGGCAACCGGCGACGGGGACTCCCTGGCGATCGGCGGGAACCATTTTATCCACGTCATCCGACGCAATGTTGATATCAACATTCTCTTGTTCAACAACCAAATCTATGGTCTGACCAAAGGACAATATTCACCGACAACCCCTATGGGCAAGGTGACCAAAACCTCCCCTCAGGGTACCATCGAACATCCCTTCACCGTCGGAGAACTTGTAATGGGCGCGCAGGGCACCTTTTTTGCCAGGGTGCCCGATAACAACATTAACCTGATGACCGAAGCGATGTTTGAAGCTGCCCGCCATGATGGCACCTCTATCATCGAGATCATGCAAAACTGCATCATTTTTGCCGATAAAGCCCACAGCGATATCACCGGAAAAGAGGTTAAAGATGAAACCATGCTGGTCCTCAAAAACGGGGAACCCATGCTTTTTGGAAAGAATCATGAAAAAGGGATCATCCTGCGCGAAACTCATCTGGAGGTAGCGGAAATCGGTAAAAACGGGATCACGGTCGACGACATCCTGATCCACGACCAATACAACCAGGATCCAGGCATCCACCTGATGTTAGCCAAACTGGCACCACCGGTCTTCCCCATGGTTTTCGGAGTGATCCGCTCTGCTATGTACCCTACCTACGATGACCTGGTCGGGGAGCAGATCAAATTCGCACGGGAAAACTCGAAGATCAGAAACATGGATGACCTGCTGAATTCAGGAGACACCTGGGAGATCTGAATTCAGCTCCTGATAACAGGTAAAGTAAACACAAAGCGGCTGCCCAACCCCTCTTCACTGGAGACTGTGATCGTACCGCCATGTTTTTCAATGAATTCCCTGCATAACAGGAGCCCTAATCCGGTGCCCTTTTCACGTGCCGTACCTTGTGTAGATTGAATGGCATCCAGCCGAAAAAGTGTTTTGACTTTTTCCGGATTCATCCCGATTCCTGTATCGGTTACCGTGATTTCAACCATCTTTTCACGGGTGATGGCAGTTATATCGACATGCCCACCCGCAGATGTATACTTGATACCGTTGGAGATCAGGTTCCGGAGAATTGCGGAGGCCATGTTCTTATCTGCATAGATCTTTTCCCGGGGCAGTACCCGGTTTCGCAATTGAATCCCTTTATCCTGGGCGTTCAACCTCAATAGCAGAAAGGTTTCATTGACCATCAGGTTTAGGTTCAGTTCCTCCGGGGAATAAACTGTTCTTCCCATCTGGATCCGTGACCACTCCAGCAGGTTTTCAAGCAAATTGAAAGCGCTTTTTGAGGCGACGCTGATGCTTACGGCAAACTGCCTGCGCTCCTTATCTGAATATTCATCATACGACTCGGCCAGGAGCTCAGCGTATCCCAATATAGCGTTGAAAGGGCTGCGTAAATCATGCCCGATCAGCGAATAGAGTTTGTCCTTCATGGCATTCAGTTCCGTGAGCTCTTTCGCCAGTTTTTTTAACTCCAGCTCATCCTTTTTCCGGAGTGTGATGTCATGAAGGATCACTAATCCACCCAGTTGGTTATCACGGGGGCCTTTCAAAGGATAGTACATGATGTCAAACCATCGCGATACCGGGGGATCCATCCAGACCTCCCGGGTAAATTCCTCGGTGGATTGGCCCTCCTCTAAAACCTTGTACACGGCCGGCAATACGATGTCAAGACGGCAACCAGTAAGGGTCTCATGGATCAGCAAGGTATCCAATGCTACCGGGTTGATATCCATGATAAAATTATGTGGATCCAATACAATGGCACCATCGGTCATCTTCTCAATGGTGAATTGATGACCAGCCGGTACAATATCAAAAAGCTGTCCACGGGCAATACCCCAGAAGAAAAAGAACCCGGCCACCATAATCCCCATGGGTGAGATATCCAAACCCTCCAAAGGATCCGATCCCACAGTATAAATCAATCCGGTCAGAAAGGGAACTGCAGAACCGGCAATGACAAACCAGATCCGCGATTTAAAGTACCGTGGCCGCTTTTGTACAAAACGGATAAGCAGAATGTTCCCCAGAAGTACCAGGAGCAACGAATAGATCATCGCGATATAAAAGACAGGGCCATGCTGGTAAATCAGCACATTTCCCCCCATCGGGCTCCACGAAAAACCGGTCCAGATCAAAGTATGGAAATTGCTCGTAAAGACAAGCAAGAGGGTAATGACCGGTACAATCCAGAACACCCAGCTATACCGTCTGACAGAGATGGACTTTTCCAGATCATAAGACTGAATGAACCATAGGAACATCAACGGAATTCCCATGTTGGAAATATACTCCAGGCGCGACCAGAAAATTTTTTGTTCAATCGTCGGTGCTGCAGATTCAAAAGTCAGTACCAAGGACCAGAAGACCGCCAGTACCATCATCCAAAGAAAAGGAAGACGCCCCCGAATGGTTTGCATTTTGTACACAGTGAATACCAATTGCAGACTGATTAAAGCCGTAATTAAATGAATCCATGTGATATATGTTACTTGCCAATTTTGGGAGAAAGAAAAAGGAAACTCCATAGGGCTGCTTTCTAAAACATATTACAAGTCAAAGGTAATGAAATGAAGAATAGGTTTAAAATTACGAAAAGATTGCGTATTTTTGTAATAACATCACTATGAGAATGGTTGATCTGATGAAACAATTCATTGCCGAACAGGAGCTTTTCGCTCCCGATTCACGTATTTTATTAGCCGTGAGCGGAGGAGTGGATTCGGTCGTCATGGCCGACTTGTTCCATAAGGCAGGATATCGGTTCGGAATGGCTCATTGCAATTTTCGTCTGAGAGATAATGAAAGTGACGAAGACGAACAATTCGTGTGTGATCTCGCTGAAAAATACGGGGTTCCCTTTTACTCCCGGCATTTTGAGACCCGGAACATCGCTTCGCGCGAAGGGATCTCGGTGCAGATGGCTGCCCGTAAACTCCGCTATGGATGGTTCGAAGAGATCCGAACCATCCACCATTTCGACTTTGTAGCCACTGCCCATCACCAGGATGACCAAACCGAAACTTTTTTTATCAACCTGATACGTGGTACCGGTATCCAGGGACTTCACGGTATCTTCCCGAAAAAAGAACGGATCGTACGTCCCCTGCTCTTTACCTCCCGCAGGGAGATTGAAAACTATGCTTACCGTAACCCCATCTCCTGGCGTAAAGACCGTTCGAACAATGATATAAAATACCTCCGTAACCGCATCCGGCTGGAGTTACTACCCATCATACACTCCATCAACCCTGATTTTTTAAAAGGTATCACAGCCACCATCAGTCAGATCCGCCAGATAGAAACTTTCTGGAAAGAGGAAATCAACAGGAATACATTGAAAGTTATGCAACAAAAAGGAGAAGAGCTCCGCGTTGACCTGCCTCTTTTTGCCAAAATGAATCCTCTGGAACCTTTGGCTTGGGAAATGCTTTCACCTTACGGTTTCAACGAGACAGCCATCCGTGATCTTCTGGGATCGATTGACAAAGAAAGCGGCAAAGTGTTCTATTCACGTACCCACCGTCTGATCAAAGACAGAAATCAACTGATCATCATCCCTCTGGCGCCGGGAGAAGGAAATCCATCCAACGTAAACATTGACTCCTCAAAAGAAGAGCCCCTCTTTTCCATCGAAAAAGGAAATGTTACCATCATGGAGCCATTGGTGCTGCGTTTCACCCTCACGACGATAGGGAAAGGATACGAGATACCTGCTTCATCCCTGATCGCCTGTCTTAACCTTCAACACCTTACCTTTCCGCTCACATTGCGTCACTGGAAAACTGGCGATGCTTTCTACCCCCTGGGGATGAATAAACGAAAAAAACTAAGTGACTTCTTTATAGATCAGAAATTTTCTCTCCCCGAGAAAGAAAATTGCTGGCTGCTCTGCTCAGGTAACCATATCGTTTGGGTGGTGGGCCACCGCATCGACCACCGCTTCAGGGTAACCTCCCGTACCAAAGAGATACTTTGCGTTGAGATACTCTCCCTCGGCTAAAAGTTATATTTTTGTACCCGCTGATCTCACCAATTCACTGAACCATGAAAAATACCAGGATCCTCCTGCTGTTAGCACTTTTCCTGCCTTTATCCTCCATCAGCCAGATTCTTGATCCGGTCAAATGGTCCTTTAAAACAGAACAAAAAACACCCGGCGAAGCAACCCTGCTCTTAATCGCCACGGCTGACAAAGGTTGGCATGTCTATTCCCAGGACATTCCATCCGGTGGGCCTATCCCAACCACTTTTTCATTCGATAAAAGCAAAGATTACGAACGTGTTGGGAAAGTTACCGAACCCAAAGCCATTGAAGAAAACGACCCCAACTTCGATATGGTCCTTAAGTTTTTTGCCGATAAAGTCATTTTCAAACAAAAAATAAAAGTTCTCAATCAAAATGATTTTACGGTAAAAGGGGTGGTGAACTTCATGTGCTGCGACGATAAACAATGCCTTCCTCCCAATGATGTCGAGTTCTCTTTCATTGTTAAGGGAAATCCGCAAGCTATGGCATCGACCCCGACCGCTTCACCCGGAGGGCAAACGACTGAAAATGCAACTCCTTCGGTTCAACAGGCGCAATCTTCCGGTGTCCCTGTTGAGGAAGCGAAAAAGGATTCAGTACATTCAAAGGCTGTGCAATCCAGTCTGACCACCACCGCCGCCGATGCTGCCGTTAACCAGTCGTTGCTCTGGTTTTTTATCATCTCTTTCCTTGCAGGACTGATGGCCATCCTCACCCCTTGTGTCTTTCCGATGATCCCGATGACGGTGACTTTTTTCATGCACGATACGCGAAGCAAGCGGAAAGCAAGAATGGAAGCCGTCGTTTACGGTCTTTCGATCATCATGATCTACACAGTGGTGGGAACGCTTGTGGCGGTAACCCTGGGCGCTAATTTTGCCAACTTCCTGAGTACCCACTGGGCCCCCAACCTCTTCTTTTTTGTGATCTTTATGGTCTTTGCCGCTTCCTTTTTAGGGATGTTCGAAATAACGCTCCCCAACTGGCTGGTGAACAAAGCTGATAAACAAGCTGATAAGGGCGGTTATACCGGTGCATTTTTCATGGCTTTTACCTTGGTACTGGTCTCTTTCTCGTGTACCGGGCCGATTGTCGGGGCAATCCTGGTCAAAGCAGCCAGCGGGCATATCCTGATGCCCATCATCGGGATGTTCGGTTTTTCGCTGGCTTTTGCACTGCCGTTTGCCCTCTTCGCCTTCTTCCCTGCCTGGCTGGCGGGAATCCCTAAGTCAGGCGGCTGGCTGAACTCGGTCAAAGTTGTTCTCGGTTTCCTGGAATTGGCACTGGGTTTGAAGTTCCTGAGCATTGCCGACCAAACCTACCACTGGCACATCCTCGACCGTGAAGTGTACCTGGCCTTTTGGATCGTTATCTTCTTCCTGATGGGAATGTACCTGATCGGAAAATTAAAATTTCACCATGATTCTGATCTGCCCTTTATCAGTGTCCCCCGCATACTGTTGGCCATCGTGGTCTTCACCTTTGTCGTGTATATGATTCCCGGAATGTGGGGAGCGCCGCTGAAAGCCCTGTCAGGATACCTGCCACCGGAAACCTACCATGATTTTGACCTGAAAGCCATCATCAAGGAAGAGGTTCAGGCTGCAACCACTGCGACACCGGCTAATACGGTCCCATCCACCTTGTGCGACAAACCCAAATACGGCGAGTTTTTGAAATTGCCCCATGGATTGCAGGGGTACTTCGATTACAACCAGGCACTGGCGTGCGCCAAAAAGCAAAATAAGCCCTTGTTTATCGATTTTACAGGCCACGGATGCGTGAACTGCCGCGAAATGGAATCCAATGTGTGGTCCGACCCCAGGGTGCTGAAACGGTTAAGAGAAGGGTTCGTCATTGCCGCTCTTTACGTTGACGACAAATCCGATGTTCCTGAAAAAGAATGGTTTACATCATCATACGACGGAAAAGTCAAGAAAACGATCGGAAAGCAGTTTGCCGATTTACAGATCACGCGGTTCCATGTGAATTCACAGCCGTATTACGTGCTGCTCGACACTACCGGAAACCTGTTGGTAAAACCCAGAGCCTACGACCTTAATGTAGATGCCTTTATCTCCTTTTTGGACAGCGCTTTAGACAACTTCAAGAAACAGGAACGCCCCTGATACTACAATCCGCGGGTAGTATTTATTGCTCTTTCATCAATTGGGTAAAGTATTGATAAAAACAGGTAATGGTTTCAATACCACTGAAAAAATTGACCAGCGGGAAATTTTCATTGGGCGAATGACATGCATCCGCCTCCAACCCGAATCCCAAGAGGATTGATTTGATCCCCAGGATCTCTTCAAACTGCGGAATGATGGGGATACTTCCCCCGCTACGGACCGGGATAGGTTTTTTCCCTAATACTGTTTCGATGGCTTTGCTGGCAGCCCTGAACCCAACGGTATCAATGGGAGACACATAAGCCTGCCCACCGTGAAGGGCTTCCACTTTAACTTTAATCCAGGGGGGTGCAATCGCAGTAAAATGGCGGGCAAAGAGTTCTCCGATCTTTTGGTGGTCCTGGTTGGGAACCAACCGCATCGAGATTTTAGCGAAGGCTTTGGAGGGTAGAACGGTTTTGGACCCTTCAGCAGTGTAACCGCTCCACATTCCATTGACATCCAAAGTCGGGCGGATTCCTGTACGTTCCTTGGTGGTATATCCGGTTTCGCCAAAGAGGGCATCGACCTGGATGCTCTTTTTGTATTCATCTTCATTGAAAGGGGCCTTGGCCATTTCATCACGTTCTCCCTGCCCGATCACCTGCACATCATCGTAAAATCCCGGAATGGTAATCCTTCCCTGGTCATCGGTAAGGGATGCGATCATTTTGGCAAGAACGTTTGCCGGGTTGGCTACGGCCCCTCCGAAAATCCCGGAATGGAGGTCATGGTCCGGACCGGTTACCTCCACCTGCATGTAGGTAAGGCCCCTCAAACCCGCTGTAATGCTTGGTCGTTCCATTCCTATCATGCTGGTGTCAGAGACCAGGATAATGTCAGCTTTCAGCATCTCTTTATGCTCCGTGCAGAAACATCCCATGTTCATGGAACCAACTTCCTCTTCCCCTTCAATCATAAATTTCACGTTGCAAGGCAGGGTGTTGGTCCGAACCAGCGATTCTAAGGCTTTGGCGTGCATGAAGGCCTGTCCCTTGTCGTCATCGGCTCCCCTTGCATAGATCTTTCCATCTCTGACCTCCGGACGAAAAGGGGGTGATTCCCACAATTCAACCGGATCGACCGGCATCACATCATAATGACCGTAGACCAAAACAGTAGGCAGCGCCCGATCAATAATCTTTTCACCATATACAACGGGATTGCCCTGCGTCGGAAAAATCTCCGTTTTATCACATCCTGCTTCCCGCAATGATTTTCGCCAGTACTCAGCCGCTTTTACCATGTCCTCCTTGTGCTCTGCTTCAGAACTGATAGAAGGAATCCTGATCAACCCAAACAACTCCTGGATAAAGCGGTCGCGATTTTGCTCAATATAATTTTTTACCTCTTGCATTAGTATTCGTGTAAAAGATTGTTAATTAATTAAATAAATGTTGATGAGAATCCCAAATCAAGGTGGCTCCCATGCTTGGACAAGTACCCTGATATTCAGGGTGCAAAGGTAAAAATTAATTCCGGATGGACAACACCTCTTTCTCCGCTTTCCCTGACCGGATCAGGGAGAAAATGTATATTTGTACTGAATTGTCGCATTAAATGAATCCCATGGACCCTTTGTCATATTTGAATACAATGAATAATTCCGCGATCGATGAAATGTTCGAACGTTATCGCAATGATCCGGAAAGTGTGGAGAATAGCTGGCGAAAATTTTTTGAGGGTTTCGAGTTCTGCCAGAGAAATTATCAATCGGATCATACTGATCCTTACCTCTATCCGAACGAATTCAAGGTGATGAACCTCATCACGGCTTACCGGCAAAGAGGGCACTTGTTCACCCGTACCAATCCGGTACGTACCCGCCGGCAATACACACCGACGCTCGACATCGTCAATTTCGGATTGACAACGGACGATCTGGGCAAAACCTTTCAAGCCGGAAAAGAGCTGGGCATTGGCAATGCAAAACTGGAAAAAATCCTTGAACATTTACAGCAAACCTATTGCCAGTCGATCGGTGTGGAATATTATTATATCCGTAAACCAGAGATCACAGAATGGCTTAAATTGAAGATGGAATCGACCAGGAATACGCCTGATTTTACTCCTTCAGTCAAGAAAAAAATCCTGGAAAAACTGGCGGAAGGAGTGTTATTTGAAAAATTTATTCATAAAAAATTTCCGGGTCAGAAGCGCTTTTCGCTCGAAGGTGCTGAATCGTTGATCCCGGCTATGGAGGAAATCATCCAAACAGGAGCAACGTCGGGCCTCAAAGAAATTGTGTTTGGGATGGCTCATCGCGGACGAATCAATGTCCTGGGTAACATTATGCAAAAACCTTTTCATCAGATCTTTTCAGAATTCGAAGGCAAAGAGTACGCGGATCAGGAACTTCTGGGCGATGTTAAATATCACCTGGGATATTCCATAGAACGTTCAGCACCGGGCAATGGATCTGTGCGGATTACGCTGGCGCCCAACCCGTCACACCTTGAAGCGGTGGATCCTGTTGTAGAAGGGATCTGCCGGTCGCGGATCGACCACGTCTATAACGGCGATTTTTCGCTGGTTTTACCTGTCCTGATTCACGGTGATGCTTCGGTCGCCGGACAGGGAATCATTTACGAACTGCTCCAGATGTCAGAACTGGAAGGATATAAAACCGGCGGAACCCTCCATTTTGTCATCAACAACCAACTGGGCTTCACCACCAACTACCTCGACGGGAGGTCAAGCATATATTGTACCGATGTAGCCAAAACCATCCAGGCCCCGATCTTCCATGTCAACGCCGACGACGTGGAGGCCGTTGTTTATACCACCCGGCTGGCCCTCGCTTTCAGGGAAAAATTCCATAAAGATGTCTTTATTGACCTGCTGGGATACCGGAAATATGGCCACAATGAGAGCGATGAACCAAGGTTCACCCAGCCGTTGCTGTACAAGATCATCGAACAACATCCCGATCCGATGGAGATCTATCTCCGCAAACTAGAAGAGGAAGGGTTGAGAGGTACCTTGTATCCTTCTCAAATTAAAGATGAAATCGAAAAAACACTGGAAAAAGGTTTCGAACAATCGAAAACGATTGAAAAAGGAGATATAACGCCCTTTTTAGATGATCTGTGGAAGGGTTATCGACGGGCAAACCCCTCCGATTTTGATTCCTCCCCTGAAACCGGCGTCGAATCACAAAGATTGATGGAGATCGGATTAAAAATCACCACATTACCTGAAGGCAAATCTTTTTTCAGGAAAATCCGTAAAATGCAGGATGACCGCAGGGCAATGCTTGAAAACGGTCGCCTCGACTGGGCCATGGGAGAATTGTTAGCTTACGGTACCCTGCTTTATGAAGGACATCCGGTGCGATTGAGTGGTCAGGATTGCCAGCGGGGAACTTTCAGCCATCGCCATGCGGTACTGACCGTCGAGGATTCCGAGGAAAAATATATCCCGCTGAACCATCTGAGTGAAGGGCAGGCCCGCTTTAACGTTTACAATTCACTGCTTTCAGAATACGGGGTGTTGGGATTTGAATACGGTTATAACTTTGGACTTCCCGAAGGATTGACCCTCTGGGAGGCACAGTTTGGAGATTTCAGCAACGGTGCACAAGTGGTGATCGATCAGTACATCAGCAGCGCTGAAGACAAATGGAAGGTGATGAATGGTGTGGTATTACTCCTGCCCCATGGATATGAGGGCCAGGGTCCGGAACATTCCTCAGCCCGATTGGAACGATTCCTCTCGTTGTGCGGGCATTACAACATGCAGGTGGTCAACACCACCACTCCGGCTAACTTCTTCCATGTATTGCGTCGACAGATTCACCGACCATTTCGGAAGCCCCTCATCATCTTCACACCCAAGAGCCTCCTGCGTCATCCCCTCTGTGCTTCTGCCATCGATGAACTGACCCACGGGCGTTTCAGAGAGGTCATCGATGATCCGACAGCCGACCCGGAAAAAATCAAAAGAGTGGTATTCTGCAGTGGGAAAGTTTACTACGACATACTGGAAGAAAAAGAGCGACTGCAGGTCACCAATACTGCGATTATCCGCCTGGAACAGCTATATCCCCTGCCTCAGGAACAGATCCTCCGTATCCTTGAAAGATATCCACTGGCTGTCCATTACGAATGGGTTCAGGAAGAACCGGTCAACATGGGTGCCTGGAAATACATTCTGATCAACTTCAACAAAGTTCAACTCCACCATGTCGCCCGACCAGCCAGCGGTAGCCCTGCCACCGGTTCATCCCGACTTCACAAAATCCAACAGCAGCTCATCGTTGAAAAGGCCCTGGGAAGATGTTCGTGCGAACATGCACAGACCTCTTGTCGTCTTCATTGCGCTGAAAAGGAAAATGATACAATTTAGAAACCGGAAGCCTGATTTCAGTTTAAACCCAATATCTTTGTCGTCGAAAAGATCTGTCTTCGACTTTTGATAACAAAACAAATTATATCTATGGCGATTGAAATGAAAGTTCCGAGTCCGGGAGAATCGATCACCCGGGTACAGATCGCAAAATGGCTGGTATCCTCCGGGGATTATGTTGACAAAGATCAGGAAGTGGTGGAGATCGATTCTGATAAGGCCTCCTTCCCGATGGCTGCACCAGTTGCAGGAGTGATCACCCTGAAGGCCGTCGAAGGGGATACCATCGAAGTCGGGGCCGTAATAGCGGAATTGGATGAAAGTGCCATTCAACCGGAAAGCACGGTTACATCCAGGATTAAAGCAGAAGAATCGTCTCCTGGGGGGACAAAAGTTCCTTCTGAGCCGCCCGTGCATAAATTAGCTGTGACCCCTTTAGCCAAAAAAGTCCTTCAGGAAAAACAGGTGGATACGGCCGAAATAAGCCGGTTTTTCCCCGGAAAAAAGATCACCCGTAAAACGATTGAATCCTTTCTGGCACAAAAAAAAATGACAGGAACAACATCGCAAGAGGTTATCTCACGCGATGTGGAACGCCGCAAAATGAGCACCCTCCGGCTGAAACTTGCCGAGAGGCTGGTGGCTGTAAAAAACCAAACAGCCATGCTCACCACTTTCAATGAAGTCAACATGCAGGCCATCCAACAAATCCGCCAACAATTCGGCGATGCTTTCAAGGAAAAATATGACGTGGGCCTGGGATTCATGTCCTTTTTCACAAAAGCGGTGACGGCAGCCCTGAACGAATTCCCGCTAGTCAACGCGATGATCGAAGGGGATGAATTGATCATCCCGGGTTATGCCGACATCGGCATCGCGGTGAGCGCTCCCAAGGGACTGGTAGTACCGGTGCTGCGGAATGCCGAAAGGATGACTTTTGCTGAAATCGAATTGACAATCAAAGAATTGGCTCAAAAGGCCAGGGAAAACCGCCTCTCCATCGACGAAATGAAAGGAGGAACTTTCACCATCACCAACGGTGGGGTTTTTGGGTCCCTTTTATCGACCCCGATCCTGAATCCGCCTCAGAGTGCCATCCTGGGGATGCATAAAATAGAAGAACGACCGATTGCTGTCAAAGGAGAGGTGATCATTGCACCCATGATGTATGTGGCCCTTTCTTACGATCACAGGGTGATCGACGGCAGGGAATCGGTAGGCTTTCTGGTGAAAGTCAAAGAATTATTGGAAGATCCTGCAAGACTTCTTACTGCAGGGGAACATCCTGTAAAAATAATGCTTGACGTATAGATAAATGAGAAAACAGGTTGATTTTTTAGTCATCGGGTCAGGGATAGCAGGACTATCATTCGCTATCAAAGTGGCAAAGTACGGGAAGGTATGCATCGTCACCAAATCACGGATGGATGATACAGCCACAAGCTGGGCACAGGGCGGCATAGCTGCTGTGATGTACACCCCTGATTCCTACGAGAAGCACATCCGCGATACCATTGTTGCCGGCGACGGGCTTTGTGACGAGAAGATCGTCCGCCTGACCATCACCGAGTCGACTGAAAGAATCAGGGATCTGGTCAAATGGGGGATGAAATTCGATAAGACCAAAACGGGCCGATACGATCTGGCCAAAGAGGGCGGACATTCAGAGTACAGGGTTCTTCATTACAAAGACAGCACCGGCCGGGAGATAGAGAACACTTTGCTGGAGCAGGTAAAAAACCATCCAAACATTGAGATACTCGAAGATTTTTTTACCATCGATATCATCACCCAGCACCACCTCAATGTCGAAGTCAACCGGCGTACCAAAGACATCACCTGTTATGGTGCCTACGTGCTGAATCCCAGGACTTTCCTGGTTGACACCATCCTTTCGAAGGTAACCCTTATCGCAACCGGAGGTGCCGGAAACGTGTACAACAACACCACGAACCCGCTCATTGCCACCGGCGACGGCATTGCCATGGTGTACCGCGCCAAAGGGGTTATCGAGAACATGGAGTTCATCCAGTTCCATCCCACCTCTCTTTATCACCCCGAAGAAAAACCCTCCTTCCTGATCACTGAAGCGTTACGGGGATTCGGAGGTATCCTGAAAACGCGTGACGGGAAAGAGTTCATGCACAAATACGATTCCCGGTTATCGCTCGCTCCGCGCGACATCGTTGCAAGGGCCATCGATAATGAAATGAAACTCAGCGGCGATGATTATGCAGTGCTCGATTGCCGCCACCTCAACAAGAATGAGCTCATCCACCACTTTCCGACCATCTACGCCAAATGCCTCAGCCTGGGGATCGACATTTCAAAAGACATGATTCCTGTGGTGCCAGCCGTACATTATACCTGTGGCGGGATCAAGGTTGATGAGTATGGACACAGCTCCATATTCAATCTTTACTCTTCCGGAGAGTGTTCTTCCACCGGACTTCATGGAGCCAACCGACTGGCTTCCAATTCTTTGCTTGAAGCTCTCGTCTTCTCGCATCGCGCTGCGCAGGATGCCGGTGCAAAATTCAAATCAATTCCCCTCTGCAATGAAATCCCCGACTGGAACGCGGAAGGGATGGTCCTTAACGAAGAGATGATTCTCATCACCCAGTCAATGAAAGAGGTTCAGGCCATCATGAGCAACTATGTGGGGATCGTGAGGTCCAACCTTCGTCTTCAGCGCGCCTTCGACCGACTGGAACTGCTTTACCGTGAAACGGAAGCCCTCTACAACCGCTCCATTCTGACGGTAAGGCTGTGCGAATTGAGAAACCTCATCAACATTGGCTACCTTATCATTAAGGCTGCCCAAAACCGCCATGAAAGCCGCGGTTTGCACTATTCACTCGATTATCCCCGGACGGTACCACGCTAAACAATCACTTTTATGGCTCTTATAAGATCAGTTAAAGGTGTCAGGCCACAAGTTGGTGAACACTGTTTTCTGGCAGACAATGCCACCCTCACGGGTGATGTGGTTATAGGAGACCATTGCAGCGTCTGGTTCAACGCCGTGATCCGTGGGGATGTCCATGCAATACGGATAGGTAATAACGTGAATGTCCAGGATGGCGCTATCATCCATTGTACCTACCTGAAAGCCCCTGTCACCATTGGGAACAACGTTTCCATTGCCCACAACGCGATCATCCATGGCTGCACCATCCACGACAACGTCCTCATCGGCATGGGGGCCATCATCATGGATGGCGCGGTGATCCACAGCAATTCCATCGTCGGGGCAGGGGCGCTCATTACCGAGGGAACCATTGTGGAATCTGGAAGTGTCTGGGCCGGGCTCCCCGCAAAAAAAATTAAAGACATCGATCCTGCATTGCTGGAAGGGACGGTCAACCGGATTTCCGGGAGTTACAACATGTACGCCGGCTGGTACGATTGAAACCGCAGAGGGATGACCGGCTTCACGAGAGAGGAGCATAAGTATTGTAACAAATTAACCGAATGCTGATTAAATCATAAACTTGTGAGAGAAGAGATTGTTTCCGGGAATGAATACCATACCCCGGAGAATGCGCCAAGGTATCTGCTCGACCGGTTCCTGTTCAATTCAAGGATTGTCTTTATGACACGCTTCGTGGGGGTCGTTCTGGAAACCCGTCGTGCAGCAAAGAAAGGGATTTATGATACCCGTTACTGGGTGGATTCGTCGCATGATATCTTTACCCATATTGAAAGATGCGGCGGCAGGTTTCATATCACCGGTCTTGACCACCTGAGAAATTGTAAAACTCCGGCCGTGATCGTGAGCAACCACATGAGTACCCTCGAAACCATGATATTTCCCGGGATCATTCAGCCACTGAAAAATGTCACCTTTGTGGTCAAAGAGGCGCTGATACGCCACTTTGCTTTTAAGGATGTGATGCTGAGCCGAAAACCCATCGTACTGAGCCGTTCCAACCCGCGCGAAGATTTTCAGATCGTGATGGACCAGGGCCCGCTCCGGTTAGAAAAGGGCATTTCCGTCATCATTTTTCCCCAGAGCACCCGGCGCCTCACCTTCAATCCCTCCGAATTTAACTCCCTGGGAACCAAACTGGCTGTAAAAGCGGGTGTTCCGATTATCCCGGTGGCCATCAAAACCGATTTTTGGGGCAACGGGAAATACACCGGTTACCTGGGTCCGATCGACCGCAAAAAGCCAATCCATATTGCCTTTGGAGCACCCCTCCTCCCCGTAGGCAACGGGAAAGACCAGCAACAAATGGTGATTGACTTCATCCAGGATCATTTGAAACAATGGGAACCGTGATGACAAAACCATGGAGGCGGCACCCGGTGATCTATGAGATCAACACCGCTGTCTGGCTCAGTGAACTCAGCAGAAAATATGGTTTCCAGACCACCCTTTCCAATATCCCCGATCCTGAGTGGGATGCTTTAGCCCGCCTCCATGTCGATGCAATATGGCTGATGGGCGTCTGGGGACGAAGTCCAAAGGGGATTGCCGTTTCCAATGCCAACGCGGGGAATCTGGCCGATTTTCACCGTGCACTACCCGACTTTTCTTTGTCCGATAACATCGGTTCTCCTTATTGTATAAGGCATTACGAGGTCGATCCGCGGTTTGGAGGTAACGATGCGCTGGCCATCGCGAGAAAACAACTGGCTTCCCGAAAAATGCAGCTCCTCCTCGATTTTGTTCCTAACCACATGGCCCGTGACCATGAGTGGGTAACCGAACACCCTGACTATTTCATCAGGGGAGATGAAAATGACCTGCAATCCGATCCGGTTACCTTTACGAAGATCGATGGCAGGGTTTTTGCCTGTGGGAAAGATCCTTATTACCCTGCATGGCAGGATGTACTGCAAATCAATGTTTTTCATCCGGAGCTACGCCAGGCCATACTCCAAACCGTGTCACAGATCTCCTCCCAATGCGATGGAATCCGGTGCGACATGGCCATGCTGGTGATGAACAAGATCTTCCAAAGAACCTGGGGCCCCCGCGCCGGGCAGGTACCCGAAGAAGACTATTGGGAAACGATCATTCCTGCCATTAAATCAACCAACCCCCGTTTCATCTTTATTGCTGAAGCCTACTGGGACCTCGAATGGGAACTGCAACAACAGGGTTTCGACTTCTGTTACGATAAACGGCTTTATGACCGGCTTGAATCAACCGATCCTTTGTCAATCAGACAACACCTCTCCGCCGATATCGTCTACCAGGAAAAACTACTCCGGTTTATTGAAAACCATGATGAACCCCGCGCAGCTTCGCTATTCGACGAAAAACAGGAACGTCTGATGGCCGTTATCAGCTCTACCTTACCGGGTGCCAGACTTTTTTACGATGGGCAGCCGGAAGGACGCAAAACAAGACTGCCTGTGTTCCTTCAACGAAGGGTTGATGAGCCCTGCAATCAGGAACTCTTTTTATTCTACCTTAAGCTGTTGAATATCATTTCATTACCTGTATTCCATGAAGGCTCGTGGCAACGATTTGAAGCGACAGGCTGGGATGACAACCTGACTTACAGGAATTTGCTCTGCTGGGGTTGGTCGATGGATGGAACGATGTACCTGGTGATCGGGAATATGAGCGTCGGCAGGTCCGGTGGCCGCATCAAACCGGGGTGGAAAAACCTGCAGGGATCGCGGTGGCGGTTGACCGATCCGTTGAATGGATCCTCTTTCGACAGGGATGGAAACGAGATGTTACAACCCGGACTCTTCGTCAGTTTAGACGGTTGGGAATTTCACCTTTTCAGTTTTACCCTTTCATAACAGGCAATTCCCGCTGTGTTTTCCACATGCCTCTGGTAAAATCAGGGAATTTGAACGGTTTGCCTTTGGCTGCAATTGATCTTTCACTCAGCGGGGTGACAACACTCATAGCCACAGCGTCGTAAACATCCATATCGGGCTCAATACCCTTAAGTAATGCGTTGATAAGGCGGTAATCCTCCACAAAATCCATCCCTCCGTGACCTGCACCGACGCTGGCTGTTTCGAGTTCGGTCCAGACCGGATGCTGGTATTTCTTAAGGTAGTCATTGATCGGTTCCCATTGATCGTCGGTTTGGCTGATTCCCTCAATATATATTTTCGGTTCAGGGTATTTTCTGACCAATCCCCTGGTGCCTTGTACCATAATGCCCCGGCTGTAGGGCCTGGGGGAACTGGTATCATGGGTTACAAGGATGGTCTCGCCATTCATGGTTCGAATCAGGGTGTTGACCACATCGCCCAGGGTGTAAACCTCTTTGGATTGGGGGCTACCCGCCCCGAAATGATCGATTGCGTACTGATGCAGACCCCGGCTCTTGGTGCTGAAGGATACCAGGTAATCGAAATAGTTGCCCCGGTTGATGTCAAAGCATTGCATCACAGGTCCAAGGCCATGGGTCGGGTAGAGGTCACCGTTTCGCCGCATGGAAAAATCACGCCGCCAGAGCCCTTCACCTTCCATATCATGTTTCACAGCCCGCAGGTCATGCAGGTAGCCACATTCAGCATGGAGCAACGCTCCGAAAAGACCCTTTTTTACCATGTTCAGAATCATCATCTCGATCTTGTCGTAGTTGCAATTCTCCATCATGATGCAATACTTGCCGGTAGCTTCTGATGTTTCAACCAACTCCCAGCATTCGTCTATGGAGAGGGCTGCCGGTACCTCCGTGGCGGCATGTTTACCGCTTTGCATGGCCCGCACGGAGATGGGAACATGCCATTGCCAGGGGGTGGCATTATAAACCAGGTCGACGTCGGGGCGGTCGCAAAGATTTTGCCAGTCTGTTTCATTTTTGAAATAACCGACAGGCCGTTTGAATCCGGCTTTTTCAACCCTGTCCAGGGCTTGTTTTACCCGTTCTTCCACGATATCGCATACGGCAACGATTTCAGCTCCCTCTATTTTCAGAAGGTTTTCCACGTGGGCCATCCCCATTCCTCCGACACCAACATACCCGATCCTCACTGTTGCCATGGGTTGACCGGCTGATACAGGCCGCCAGGGGAAAGTCCGGTTTTCATGACTTACAGCGGCCATCAGGTCATCGCCCACTGCCAGCGTGACTCCTGTGGCAGCTATGGCTTTAATAAAGTCACGACGGTTCAGATGATTTTTCATAAGGCTGTCGATTTTCGCTCAAAGATAAAAAAACCATAAAAAAAACCGGTACCTCTTCAGGAACCGGTTTTCAACAAAATCAAAACGTTTTATTGGATGTTAAGTTTCTTTTTCACCAATGGCAATACATCGTCAGAATCCTCTTTATAAATCACCACATCTTCTATTGCGTTGAGGATATAAGTGTATTTGTGTTCTTTGGCGATCTCTTTGATGGCATTTTTGGCTGTCTCAATAAAGGGAGCAACGAGTTCCTGTTGTTTGGCCTGAAGATCCTGGTTGGCTTTTTGCTGAAATGCGTCGATGCGTGCCTGAAGATCGGATAATTCTTTTTCTTTCGTCTGTTTGATCAGGTCAGACATTCCGGAGGCCTGTGACTGATAATCCAGGTATTTGTTTTCAAATTCAGCCTTCATGGCATCCATTTGATCTGACAATGTTTTTTGATAGTTCTGGAGTTTAATTTTCACCGAATCAATCCCCGGCATGGTAGCCAACAGGGCATTAAAATCAATGTGTCCGATCTTAACAGGGTTTTGTGCCTGTGCTACAAAAGAAAAACTGAAAAGGATTGCGACAACAGCAAAAATTTTAACTATTTTTTTCATTTTCAATGATTAAAAGGTTAATACTAGAAATGGAGGATGCAAAAGTACAAAATTTAATGACATCTCTGCGTTAATCAACAAGCAGCTATTTTTTAAGTGGTTTGGTCGGTGGGGTACCGGTCGATCCCGAATTATCCCCGGAAGTTCCTGATGATTTTGAGCCTCCGGTTTTGGTCTGGGTTCCTCCCGATTTCGTGGGTTGACTGGTTCCTGCCCCGGTTCCCGTGGAGGTTTTGGTTTTGGTTTTCCGACCGCTCAAGCTGGCACCGAGGTTATCTAACACCTCATCGCTGATGTCATATTTGGGGTTAGCATACATCATCGTGAGGCTTCCTCCTTTGTCAAATATCACGGCGTAATTATTGTTCGTAGCGATTTCCTGGATCGCGTTATAAATTCTCTCCTGGATTGGTTTGACAAGTTCCTGGCGTTTTTTAAAGAGGTCACCGTCTTTCCCGAAACGGGTTCTTTGCAGGTTCTTGACTTCCTTCTCTTTATCAATAATCTCCTGCTCCTTTTTTTTCTTCATATCATCGGGGAGTAAGACCGACTGCACCTGGTAATCTTTGTACATCTTATCGACTTCAGCAAACTGGGTTTCAATCTCTTTTTGCCAGGTAGAAGAAATCTCATCCAGCTGAGCCTGGGCTTCGGTGAATTCCGGGATATTATCCAGAATGTATTCCGTATCGACATAAGCGAATTTTTGCGCCTGGGCCCAGGTTACCATAAACAGCAGGGTCACCATTGTAATGATCAGCTTTTTCATATTGACCTCCTTTGGATTAATCGATCGATGAATTGATAGAGAAGTGGAACTGCCCGCCGTTGGCTCCCGGAACGCCGGGGACAGCATCGAGTCCATAACCCCAGTCGAGCCCCAGTAAGCCAAACATGGGGAGAAATACACGAACCCCTACTCCGACAGAACGGTATACATTGAAAGGATTGAAGTTCTTCCAGTACAACCAGTCATTTCCTGCTTCCATAAAAGCCAGACCATAGATTGTGGCGCTGGGGTTCAATGAAACCGGGTACCGGAGTTCAAGGGTATATTTTGTATAGACAGATCCACCGACAGAACTGGGGTATCCCGGTGTGAGCGAATTGTTGGTGTAACCCCGCATCCCGATCAGCTCGCGTCCGTCCATATTGTTGTATCCGGTCAAACCGTCACCTCCCAGGTAAAAACGTTCAAACGGGGTGACGCCTAAACTGCTGTTATAGGCCCCCAGGTAGCCGAACTGAAGTCTTGGGGAGAGGACTAATTTTTCAATCAGGTTGATGTACCACGAAGCTTTGATCTTGATTTTGTAGTATTCCACCCATTGGTAACGTTCACTCGGTTCCATTGTCTGGTAATCAACATTGCCCCGGAAAAGAGAGTATGGGGGTGTCAATTCAAGATTGAGAGAAACATCGGAACCTGTTTTGGGATAAATAGGTGCATCAACGGAGCTGCGGCTCAGAATGATTCCGTAACTAATGGCGTTGTAAACGCCATTGCCCCCGCCAAACGTGAAGATTGAAGTATAATTGTAAGTATGGTAACGGTTGTAATTGATGCTTTGATACAACGAGAAATAGTCGTCGGGCCAGCGAAGCCTTTGTCCCAGTCCTACGGAGATTCCGTCGATCTTGAAGAAGGCATAGCTGGCATCGTTCGTCGCCAGTCCGTTCGTGTACTTTGAATGAAAGTAGGATAAGCTGAGAGCGAGCGGTTTACGTCCTCCCATCCAGGGTTCTGTGAAAGAGAAACTATAACTGAAATAACCTTTTCCATAGGTCTGGAAACGGAGGCTCAGTTTTTGTCCGTCGCCCGAGGGAATCGGTCGCCAGGCTTTGAGGTTTGTGAGGTTACGCAATGAAAAGTTATTGAAGGAGAGGCCCACTGTTCCCACGATACGGCCGTAACCCCAGCCTCCCGACAGCTCTATCTGGTCGGCGGATGTTTCGGTGACATCAAAACCAATGTCCACGGTACCGTCATCGGGATTGGGATTAACGCCCGGAGTAAGTTTTTCGGCATCAAAATATTTGAGTTGCGCGAGGGTACGTTGTGAACGGATCAGCCGGTCGCGGCTGAAAAGCTGGCCGGGGCGGGTGTCAGTCTCCCGCAGTGCAACGTGGTCATTGGTTTTGGTGTTGCCCTTGATCGTCACCTTGTTGACCGTTGCCTGTTTCCCTTCATGCATGCGGATCTCCAGGTCGATGGAGTCATTTTCAACACGGGTTTCAACGGGAACCACATCGAAGAAAAGGTAGCCATCGTCCATGTACAACGACCGGATATCTGCGCCGCTGGGGTTATAAGTAAGAGCTTGTTCCAAGGCATCCTGATCATAAACATCCCCTTTGCCGATCTTGAGAATACGATCTAAGAACTGGGAGGAATATTTGGTGTTCCCTATCCAGGTGATGTTGCGGATATGATATTTGGTACCCTCTTCCACCCAAAGGTCAATGTTGATCGTATTGTCGGGATTTTTGGAGATGGAATCCCTGAGGATTCGCGCATCGCGGAAGCCAAGGGAATTGTATTTCTTGATCAGGAGCAGTTTGTCTTCCTGATAATCTTCATCGATGAACTTTGAGGATTTGAAAATACGCAACCGTACGTTGTCGGTCCCCTGTTTGGCAACCACATTGACGATCTCCACAAAGTCCATTTCGGCGGCTGTCTGTACCGTCTCTATCACTGTCTGATCGAGGTTGTTCATCGGGTTGAAGACGCTTTTTTCTTTTGTCTTTTTAAAAGCGTTTTTTATCATATCGGCTGTGACCTCTTTGTTGCCGTGAATATTGATGGTATAAACCTTTACCTTTTCGTTCCGGTCGATGTTGAGGTACATGGTCACCTCATTGGCCGCGGTGCTGTCATTTTTAAGTACAATATCGACTTCAGCATTCAGAAATCCTTTGTCGGTATAAAATTTCCGGATGATATTCTTGGTTTTGATCAAAAGGTTGTCGGTGACATAATCGCCTTTGACCAGCCGGATTTTTTCGCGAATGTCGTCGGCATCCGATTTTTTGATCCCGTTGAATTGGAATTTCGAAAGCCTCGGGCGTTCCTGCAGGTAAATGTCAAGAAAGATCTGGTTATCTACGATTTTTGTGGCGCTGATCCGGATGTCTTCAAACAATCCCTGTTCCCACAATTTCCTGACTGCCTGAGGGATTTGGTCACCGGTCGGGACTTTGATCTTATCACCGACCGTGAGCCCTGAGAGCATGATCAAAACATTACCATCCAGGTATTTAACGCCGCTCACTGTGATTCCGCCGATATAAAATTCACGGGGATTGTTGTAATCGCTGATGTCCATATCGCCGATGCTGACCTGGGCGGCTGATTGAAAGACAAGAAAGAATGGGAGTAATATCAGTAACAGGAAACGGGGTCTCATCAATGTCTATTTACGTTGGGTTCCTTCTAATTCATTGAGCTGTTCGCTGGTCAGACCAAATCTGCGTTCCCTGTGTTGAAAATCGAGAATGGCTTTGAAAAAATCTTCTTTACAAAAATCGGGCCAGAGTGTTGTTGTAAAATATAATTCGGTGTACGCGATCTGCCAGAGCAGGAAATTGCTGACCCTGTATTCGCCGCTGGTGCGGATCAACAATTCCGGGTCGGGGATTCCGGCGGTGGTGAGGGAAGTGGTGATGGTCGACAAGTCGATTTGATCAGGAGTCAGATCCCCTCTGCCTACCTTTTCGGCGATTGTACGGGCTGCTTCGAGCAATTCCCATCGTGAACTGTAACTCAGTGCTAACAGCAAAGTAAGCCCCGTGTTATCACGTGTCTTTTCAATGGCCTGCATCAGTTCCAGGTAACTCTTTGGAGGAAGCGTCTTGAGATCCCCGATCGCGGTAAGCCGGATTTTGTTATCCATCAGGGTTTTCATCTCCCGATGAAGGGAATTGACAAGAATACGCATCAGGGCATCGATCTCATATTTGGGCCGGTTCCAGTTTTCTGTTGAAAACGCGTACAGTGTCAGGTAGCGGATTCCCAGCTCGGCGGCAGCTTCTACTGTATTGCGTACGGCATCGACCCCTTTCTCATGGCCCCGGGTACGGATAAAGCCCTGTTTACGGGCCCAGCGACCGTTCCCGTCCATGATCACTGCCACGTGAACCGGCACCTTCTTCTTATCGATCTGTTCCCTGTATCCCATGCCTGTTCAATGCCTTTAATACTTCAATTCCTTGCATCTGTTACTTCCCGGTAACTTGAAACTGTACGTAAACGAAACCCCGAAAAAAGAAAACCAGTCGTTGGTAGCGGGATCTCCCCTCTGCTGGCCGGGTTGATGGCTCGCCAATGGATCGGAAGCAACAGCCTGTTCAGCGTTGGCAGGGGTTGTTTTACGCTCATCAATAAACTTCCCATCGTACAGATAAAAGGTAGTGCTCACATCGTCAAGATAGTCGGTAAAAGTCTTGTGCATCTCCCAATAAACCTGTAACCCCAGCTTCTCCGTAAGGGCCCATTTCAAACCAAGTCCGAAAGGTACGGAAAAACTGACGGTACTGTATTTCTTACCGTCCCCGGTATTCTGCCCTTCAGTTCCCAGCGAACGCAAATCACGCCCTTCATTATCAAAGGGTTTAAAGAAGAAAACAGAGATACCGGCGTAGATATAAGGCGTCAGCTTGTTGAAGTCGCTTCCGGGATAGTAAGGGAAAAAGTTGAATTCGGCCACTGCCGAAACATCAGTGATGTTGCTTTTGAAGTTCAGGCCAAGGGTTTTGATAAAAGGTGTTGACTCTGCTGCATCCGCAGCGACCGAGCCCATCATCAGGGCTGCCCTGACGGCCCAACGGCTATCGATGTTATACCGAACCAAAGCACCGTAAGAGGGCTTGATTTCCCTGAAAGGAATGGAGGGATTGAGATCGCCGATGTAGTAAGTTCCGCCACCGGCAAGGCCGACCTCCATCTCCTGGGCAGACGCCAGAGCAGGAAAAAGCAAGATCAGGAGCGCTGGCAGGACGCGAAGCCAACCCTTTCGGCAGGCAGATTCGACGGACGATATTTGAATGGATTGGTTCAACAATTTTTAATAACGCCCCTATCGCTGTTTTATTGGATTCATTCGATGATTTTCAGGCAGAAATGACGCTTAATTGCGATTGTCCAACCCCCAGTTCAGTTTTTCCCGGATGGTTTGAAAAAAATCCTTATCCGGTAAACGGAGCAGGTTGATTTTGAACGGCGCTTTGCGCAGGAGCAGTTCCACGCCGTTGCTGACTTTTCGGCTGTGAGAATCGAGACTTACCAGGTATTCGTCGACTTTACTTTCTACCCGGATCCTGACTTCGCTATCGTCACGCAGGACGATGGGCCTGACTGTCAGGTTATGGCTGGCAATGGGTGTAACGACAAGGCTTTCGGTGCCGGGAGCGAGGATCGGTCCGGTACAGCTCAGCGAATAAGCAGTGGAACCGGTCGGGGTGGCCACTATCAGTCCATCGGCCCAATAGGCATTTAAAAACTCCCCGTTGACCCACGTCCTGATGGTCAGCATCGACATTACAAGCGGTTTATAAACCGTCAGGTCGTTCAGTGCAAAAGGCCATTCTCCAAAGAGATCGGGCGGAGAAACCAACTCAATCAAAGTCCGTTGTTCCAGCAGGTAATCTTTTCTTTCAATCGCTTCCACCGCGGGCATCACCATTTCACGGGGTATTCCCGAAAGGAAACCCAGTCTTCCCATGTTGATTCCGGCTACAGGGATGCCCGTATCGCCTACAATTCTCACTGTATCCAAGATGGTGCCGTCTCCTCCGATCGAGAATAAAAAATCCACATTCCCGGCAATATTTTTCTGATTATCAAAGAGTAAAGGATTATCTTTAAAATGAATCCGCTCCTTCAGTAAATCAAAAAAGGGAGTGTAAATAAAGAGTTGTCCCTGACTGGAAGAGAAATGATCAACCAATTCCTGGATACAGGGAATAACGGCATCGGCGATATATTTCCCGAAAAGGGCTACCCTCATTTCTGTTCCATCATTTTGGAAAAAGCATGCAAAGATACTCGAAATTTTCAATCCATCGGGGGCTTATCAAATAGGCGCCATGAAATGGAGGTAAAAACTTTTGTCCCCCATTGTATTAAGAGAAAATTCCACCCTGACTACGATGTCGTAATAGGTGGTAAAATCAATACCCGCGCCATACCCGGTGAGCAAACTGTTCTGAAGCGTGTTTCCGCTTTGTTCAACGAGATAGTCGTTGTCACCTTCATAATTGTAAACATACCCCAGGTCGATAAAAGCATTAAGGTACAAAGCGAGGGGAACCGTGTTGAACTTTTCCGACTTCAAAAAAGGTAATTTGACGACACGTTGTGGCAGAATGGCCCATTTCAGCGTGTTTTTAAGCAAAGCAAAATGCTGTCCGTCAACCACATAATACTCATAACCCCGGACAAATTCCCTTCCGTACCCCAGTCCTTGACGGAAAGGATAGGGTTGTTCCTCTTCCAGACTTATCTTACCGGTAAAACCGCTTGCGCAGTACCATCGGTTCCCAAGCTGCCAGTATTTCCTAAAATTGGCCTTCAGGAAAGCATTGCATGCTACTGCGAAAGGGATGCTGTAATTGATTTCTGCATCAATATAATAGCCTGTGAGTGGATAGAACTGCACATCACGATGATCATTTTTAAAGAAATAATTGAAGGTAAAGAACTGCAGAAGGGTGGATTCACCGACAAAAAAGCAGGGAACCGTCTGCAACGCTTCTGCAAAATCGTAGTAGTTATATGAAATCTTCACGGAATGAGTCGAATAAATATCAGGGCGGGCGATCAGTTGAATGTAGCCGGTAGCAAGTTTTTTCAGGAACCGGCTGTTGTCTTTCATATAAACCGGCTTGTTATCCTCCGTTTTCACTGCTATCTCGTGGTTCAGATCGATTTCGGCGCCAAATCCCAGCCCCAGTTTCTCTTTCCGGTCGATATAAGGGATGGTGTATGTGAATCCGTATTTTTGGTTGTAACCGAAATGGGTCAGTATCTGAAGTGTCTCGTTACGGCCCCGGACATTCCGGAAGGAAAGGTCCACCCCGTATGTAATCCGGCTGAAATCCCGGCTCTCCCACCAGGCATTGAAATTCCGGTCAGAAAGTTGCACGAAGGGGATCGGCCAGATGTACCACCTTTCAATCACGGAAACGCCGATATCCACCGAATCGCTCCCTGTGACCGGGACCATATCCATTTTAACAATGTTGAACAGACGGGTATTAAAAATATTTTCACGGCTGTTATGGATACGTCGGGCTAATTCTTCACGGGGTATCGTCTCTCCTTCCCCGAATGTGATCTCACGCAGGATGATGGAATTCCTTGTCAGTTTATTTCCTGATATTTCGATGTTCCTCACCACCATCTGTGTGGTATCCCCTGAAGATAAACCGGAGCACGAGGGTTCATAACCGGCCGCTGTGGTGTTCTGAGAGAAGAAGCCCCATAAAACGGATAAAAAGAAAATGGATCTGAATAATCTCGCGGCGAACATGCTCAGATGTTGAGGTAGTTCATCAAACCGTCATAGCGTTCCTGCAGCCCCTCGTTATAACTGTCTTCACTCGACCAGGAGGCTTTTACAAGATAATTGAACCGGAAAAAAGTTTGCAGGACAGGTCCTATATCGATCCGATTCAGTTTGAGGGTCAACTCGATGCGCGTGGAATCGGGAAAGGAGGTGATGTAGAGACTCAGGATCTTATTGTCGTTGGATTCAACGATCTGGGCAATTTCAGTCAGGTCGTAATCTTTATCATTCAACTCGAGCACGATCACCCCGCCGGGATTTCCCACGGCAGTAAGTGCTGCAAAACAGTCGGTAAGGCCTTGCAGGACGATCAGGCCCAGGTAATGGTTGGTTGAATTGAGCACGGGTAAGGCAGTGAGCTTCAAGTCATGAAATTGTCGGACTACATCATAAACAGGATGATTTTCAGACACATAGGGCCGTATCATGGTGAAACCGCAACGGTCGATGGAAACCTCTTGGTCGTTCACTGCTGATAAATCAGAATCGGTAATGAGTCCCACGTATTCTACACCATCCACCACCGGAAGGTGCGAAAGCCGGTACTCTTCCATACGTGACAGGGCCAAGGCTACGCTGTCGGACGACTGTATGGGGAGATAAAGTTCGGTGATCAGTTGTTTAGCGGTCATTGAGGATGCTAAGATAGGAATTATAGCGAAGCCGGCTCACGGTTCCCTTCTCCAACCCTTCTTTTACTGCGCAGTCCGGTTCGTGGGTATGAGAACAATTTTTATACTGACAGTATGGAAGGAGTCTTTCCATTTCCGGAAAACACCGGGGGATCTCTGAAGGGTCGAAATCGATCAATCCGAACTCCTTGATTCCCGGAGTGTCAACAATATAACCTCCTGAAGTCAGGGTGTACATTTCAGCGAAAGTGGTGGTGTGCATTCCCTTTTTATGGACCTCTGAGATAGAACCCGTCCGGGGATTGAGGGCCGGATCGATGGCGTGGATCAGGGCCGACTTTCCCGCACCCGAATGACCGCTGAAAAGGCTCAGTTTCCCGGAGAGCAGGGGTTGCAGTGTTTCAATCCCATATCCTGTAAGGGCCGACACTTCGTAGCAGGGATAACCCGCTGCGCGGTAAATGGCCGACAATGTCTCCATGTCCTGTTTATCAGCAGGAGTGTGCAGATCGCATTTATTGAAGATCAGGCTTGCCGGTATGTAATAACCCGTGGCCGTTACCAGAAAACGATCGATAAAACCATTGGAGGTCCTGGGATGTGCCAGGGTGACGACCAGGAAAGCATGATCGAGGTTAGCGGCGATGACATGAGAAGCTTTCGACAATTTGGTTGCTTTCCGGATGATGTAGTTATCGCGGGGGCTGATGGTTGTAATCACACCTTGTCGGTCGGCCGGGTTGTACAGAATCTCCACGCGGTCTCCGATAGCAAGCGGATTCGTATGGCGAATATCCCTGATCCTGAAATTCCCTTTCAGTTTGCAATCAAGATAAGTACCATCTATTAACCTGACCAGGGTGCTGCTGCCAGTAGTTTTTGTGACAATTCCATGGAGCTTCATTAAAAGCGAAAGATTATGATAGAGAATATTTTGTAAATATATAAAAAATACCTACATTTGACTGATCATACTCCTTATAGCCTTTATGAGACCACTTGCTTACATTGCCCTTTGTTTTGCTCCCCTTGTGGCATTGGGTATCTACTGGTATTGTCGTCAATACTATGCAAAACCGTTTCTCAGGTTGTTTGTTGTCAGTTTTCTTATGGGAGCCGCCGGGATTATGGTTTTACTTTTCGCCGAACTCGTTTCTACTTGGCTGGGGCTCAACAATATCCGTTCACTCAAAAGGACTCTTTTCTACGCCTTTATCACCATCGGTGGCGCCTCTGAACTGGGGAAATTTTTCTTTTTCCGCTATTTTGTCCTCCCCGATAAAACCATTGACCGCCCCATGTTGAGCATCCTTTATGCCGTAATAACTTCCCTTGGCTTTTCGACATTGTACCTGTTGTTTTATTCCCTCGATCTGTTTGGTACCCGGTCTGTATTCCCAACCACCCTGTATGTCATGATCTTTGTTCCGGCGAACATGATGTTCGGGGTAATTCAGGGTTTTTTCCTTGGGATGGCAAAATTTATGAAAGCCCGTTTTTCATTTCACATGGCAGGATTGATCGGGGCAGCTTTTTTTCACGGGTTTTTCAACCTGTGTCTCCTCACGGGAGATTATAAATTGCTCAGTCTCTTCTCGTTCGGGGCGATGGTCATCGTCTTTATCCTGGGTTTGAAGGCGGCCTATACAAAACCGGTCTCCTCACCCTAACACGTACACTTTCCCGGGTAACGACTTTACAACTCCGTCGAATTCCAGGTTCAATAAAGCGGTGGATACCTGCCCCTGGCTCAGTTCTGAACCAATGCTTATCTCGTCAATGCCCACCTGGCCTCTTTCCTGTATAAGATTGAAAATCTTCTCTTCATCAGGAGTCATCTCACGGAACAATTGTTTCTGTACAACCTGTTGTGATCCGGAATGTTCCTTCCAACCCATAAGGAATGCCAGGTCCTCCGCATTTTGAATCAGCGCGGCCTTGTTCGCACGGACCAGTTGATTGGTCCCTTCAGAAAACGGATCCGAAATCCTGCCCGGCACCGCGAATACATCCCGGTTGTATGAATTGGCTATCTCTGCCGTGATCAGTGCGCCTCCTTTGGCTGCGGCTTCTACCACCACGATGGCATCACACAATCCGGCGATGATGCGGTTCCGCATGGGAAAATTTTCACGGTCAGGTTTCGTTCCGCTGAAGAATTCTGTTAAAAGTCCTCCCTGAAACACCATTTTTTCAGCCAAAGGCTTGTGCTGGTAAGGATAGACCCTGTCGAGCCCGTGCCCCAATATTCCGACGGTATCAAGTCCCAAATCCAAAGCTCCTCGGTGTGCATAACCGTCAATACCATGAGCCAGACCGCTGACCACCAAGACACCCTGCGGAACCAGCCCGGTAACGAGATCCAAAGTTACCTTCCTGCCATAAGCCGTAGCGCTGCGGGTTCCCACTACACCAACAATCCGCTCCCCGTTCAACCCGGCACTTCCCTTGTAAAAAAGCAAAAGCGGGCTGTCATAGCAATGACTAAGACGCCAGGGATAGGCTGCATCTGTGAAGAAAAGGGGAGTAATGCCATATCTTTCAATGAAATGGCGCTCTTTTTCAGCCCGTAGCATGATTTCGTGATTGCCTGATGCCATGGCGATGATCTCCCCTGCACGACCCATCTTTACCATAATATGTTTTTTCTCCCTGAATACGGCTTCAGCGCTCCCCATCAGGTTGACGAGTTTTTTTCCCAATACCGGACCCACTCCCGGGATCAGGGTCAACGCCAGTTGGTACAACAAACTATCTTCAGCCATATCGGCCTGTTTCGTTTAAAAATACGTTTTTCCATTACTCCCTTAATGCGGTCGGTTGGTAAAAGGTAATATCCTGTGAATAACTTTTTTCAGAAATCAGAACGATTAGATGTTAACTTTGACCCAATGGTTCATGAATCCTCCCATGGCTGAAACCAACAGAACGGAACACTCCGGGGAAAGACCCCATGCTTTGGTTTGCCCTTTGGATTGGGGAATTGGACATGCTACCCGCTGTGTACCGATTATCCGTTCATTACAGGAAGCCGGTTTTCAGGTAACGGCAGCAGCCGACACCCGACCTCTTGAATTTCTAAAAAAAGAGTGCTCCGGGATCGATTTCATCGTGTTCTCCGGCGTTAAAATCCATTATCCCAAAAACGGGCAGGTTGCCCTGAAAATGATCGGCCAGCTCCCTGAATTCCTGTTCGGTATCCTGAGGGAACACAAGAAACTGGCGGAAATTGCCGGATGGTTGCATCCCGATCTGATCATTTCCGATAACCGCTATGGATGCTGGCATCCCGATATCCCTTCCGTCTTCATAACCCATCAATTGGACGTGGAACCACCAGCCCTGCTGAGATGGATGCGTGGAATCATGCGTTCGATCAACTATTGGTTTATCCGGAGATACCGAGAATGTTGGATCCCCGATTTTGAATTGCACAATGGAATGGCCGGGGTCCTGTCGCACCCGGCAATAAGGCCCCGCAACATTCATTACATCGGGATCCTTTCACGGTTTTCTTACTTCACCGACCGTTCTTTTGAACCTACCGGCACGCTCATCGATCTGGTGGCACTTTTATCCGGTCCTGAACCCCAAAGGACCATCCTGGAGAAAAAACTCCTGACCGACTTGCAAAAACTCGAATTGAAAGCAGTAGTTGTACAGGGAAAGACCGAAATCTCGGAATCTTTTGCTGTCAATGAACGAATTCACTGTTTTTCCCACCTGGGAACCCAGGAATTGGCGCGCCTTTTTCATAATACCGACCTGGTCATTTGTCGATCCGGGTATTCAAGTATCATGGACCTGGTCACCCTGGGGAAAAGGGCTGTTCTTATCCCCACTCCCGGGCAAACGGAACAGGAGTACCTGGCCCGCTACCTCATGAATAAAAAAATCTACTTCTCCATGAAACAGGACCATTTCGACTTGGTTTATGCCCTGGAAATGGCAAAGAATTTTCCGGGAATGATGATCCCTAATGACTATTCAACCTTGAAAGACAGAATACGTGAATTGTCAGCCGCTCTTTTTCCCCACAGCCCGGCCGATGAAAAACAGCCCGGCCACGACGAAAGGTAAGGAGAGCAGTTGTCCCATGTTGAAAAGCATATTCCGCTCGAAACCCACCTGCGGTTCCTTGATGAACTCGATCACGATCCTGACGCCAAACACCAACACGAGGAACAATCCGAACAAGAAGCCGTGAATCGGTTTTCCGTCTTTCCGGTAGTAATACCACAACAAAAGGAAAAAGATGAACAGGTAGGAGAATCCTTCGTAAATCTGCGTGGGATGCCGGGGAACCAATCCTTCCGAAGGCACAGAAGATCGTAAGAACAGGAACCCCCATGGCAGGGAGGTGGGATTTCCGTATATCTCAGAATTCATCAGATTTCCCATGCGGATAAAGAAACCGGAAAGCGCCACCACAATGACGATCCGGTCGATGACCCACAGGAAAGGTTTCTTCCGGTACCAGGAAAAGAGCAGTAAGGCAAGAATGATCCCAACGGCTGCACCATGACTGGCTAAACCGCCTTCCCATACAGCCAGGATTTTCACTGGATGGGCAAGGTACCACTCCGGTTCGTAAAAGAAAACATGGCCCAAACGCGCCCCAACAATGGTTCCAATGATCATGTAAGTCGTCAGTTCATCCAGCAATTTCACCGGGACACCCTCTTTTTTGAAAAAACGAAGCATGATGATATATCCGAAGAAAAAAGAACTGGCAAACAACAACCCGTACCACCTGACGGCGAAACTACCGATCCTGAAAATTTCAGGATCGGCATTCCAGGTTATAAATTGCAGTTGAAACATACGAATCCTATTGGAACGATTTGAGTTTCATGTTGAAGAGGGTATCCATCTTTGCAGCTAATTGTGTCTGATGGTAATCGGAAGCCACCATTGACATTCTCCGGAGAATACCCAGGGCAGTCTGGATATCCTGCTCGAAATACTGCCTGTAAGCACCTGTGAAACTGTAATAATAATCGAGGTTCTGACTTGAGATTTCAGCTAATCGCTCCATCAGCCGGTTGGCCTTGTCAGTAGCTCCGGCCTCATAATAGAATTCAGCATAAGGGAGCATGTACATATCGAAGGGCACTTTCGAATCGGGGAAATTTTTAACATAGGTATCCATCACGGCAATGGCCTGCTCCTTTTTCCCTTCGGCTATCAACGTCTTGGCCACCCGCATGATGTTGGTCCTGGGACGGATGGTGTTATTCAGGCTTTCGGGATCGACATAGACATGAGGATCGCTCAGATTGCCCCACTTGCATTGGTTCTGAAGAATATCGTACGAAGTGATGGCATCGACTCCTCCCATTCCCTGGATGTAATCGGCCGAATCGGCTTTGACCGGCATGAACTTATAGACCCATCCCTGGACCATGCAGAAAGAATCAATGGCTGCGACATGGTTTACACTGGAAGGAGCGGCAAAATAGAGCGGCCGTTTCCAATCGTTCGAAGCCAGGAGGTCAAGCAGCATCAGGTCATTTTTGTAAAGCTGGTTAGCCTTGATGGTCCAGCAGATGCTATCGACCATTTTCCCACGCAAGTGTTTGGGTACAATGCCATACTTCACGCAAGCTGCTGAATCGACGGTGATCTTGACCTTTTTCGACGGAAAGAATTTCATCTTTTCGCCGTTCTGAAAAGTAAGATAGGTCTGGGGATTGTCGCTTTTTATGAATTCGATCAAATCCTTTAGTTCGACATATCCTTTGATCCCCATGTCATAGTAAACAATGATCTCATTGGCGCCTTGCCTGTATTGCTCCTTCGACAGGGTGAAGGGGATGGGGTCGGAATCGTAAGTTTTTCGGTAAAGCTGGTTGATGTACCAGGGTCCTGATGAGAGCATCAGGTTGACCACCCTGACATTGGTACCGATGCCTTCCACTTCCTGATCGTACCAGAGGGGGAAGGTGTCGTTGTCGCCGTTGGTGAATAAAATGCCCTGCGGATCGCAGGAGTTCAGGTAATCAGCTGCAAAATCACGGCAGGCATATTTCCCTGAGCGGTCGTGGTCATCCCAGTTTTCTCTGGCCATGATCCCGGGCACCAGGAGCAGGGTCACGATGAAGACCAGTGCGACAGGAAGGTATCCTTTGAGTTTCTTTTGCGCCCACCGGATCAATTGGATCACACCCAGTCCGATCCAGATGGTAAAGGCGTAAAAGGAGGCTGCATAGGCGTAGTCCCTTTCCCGGGGTTCGTAAGGTTGCTGGTTGAGATAGACCAGGATGGCAAGACCCGTCATGATGAAAAGCAGTCCGATGATCATCGTCCCTTTTGAGTCGTGTTTCAATTGGAAGAAAAAACCGATCAAACCCAATATTAAGGGGAGAAGGTAATACTTATTTGTGCCCCGGTTTTCTTTGCTGTCAGGCAGGTTCGTCTGGTCATGACCCAGGCGCATCTTGTCTAAAAACGGGATACCGGTGATCCAGTTGCCCTCTTCCGAACTTCCAAAGCCTTGAACATCATTTTGTCGTCCGGAGAAGTTCCACATGAAATAGCGGATATACATGTGGTTGATCTGGTAGGTGAAGAAATACTTGAGATTTTCACCAAAAGTATGCCTGTTCAGGGTGGTAGGATTCCCGTCGTTGCCGGTCACCTCCACCGGCACACCTGGTCCCCCCCAGCGTTGATAAAATTCGGGGGCCCCTTTTCTTTGGTTGCTCCACATGCGTGGGAACAACGTGGTAAAACGCGGATCGTAAACGGGGATTGTTCCCTTGCGTTCATCGATCACTACGTATTTTCCTGATTTTGTATCTTTTTGATAATAGGGTTTTCCGTCGCTGTAATCGATGATCGGAGCGTTGTAATATTGTCCGTGAAAGATCGGGAAATCACCATATTGCTCGCGGTTCAGGTACGAGAGCAGGCTGACAGCGTCCTTGGGAGCGTTTTCGTTGATCGGGGTATCGGCATTGGCCCGGATGACCAGCATGATAAAGGATGAATAGCCGATAAGAATGAAAGTGAAAGCAAGGATAATCGTGTTCAGTACGGTCTTCCCTTTTTTCCGGGTATAGAAAAGTCCCCAGATGATCAAACCGATCAGCAGGGCGAAATAGACAATGGTACCGGTGTTGAAGGGCAATCCGAAAGAGTTGACAAAGAGGATATCCATTGAACCCGAAAGCTGTACCACCCAGGGGATGATGATGAACATCACGAAGGCGAGGATCAGGATGGAGAGGATAAAGGTGACCAGCATTCCGGTCTTCGTGGGTTTGTATTTTTTATAATAGTAAACCATGCATGTTGCCGGGATGACCAGCAGGTTCAGCAGGTGAACACCGACAGCCAGTCCGATGAGGAAGGCGATGAGCACCAGCCAGCGATAGGAATGTTTTTCTTCTGCCACATTTTCCCATTTGAGGATCGCCCAGAAGGAGATGGCAGTGAAGAAGGAGGACATGGCATAAACTTCGCCTTCCACGGCTGAGAACCAGAAGGTATCGCTGAAGGTATAGGCCAGGGATCCGATGAAAGCTGCTGCAAAGGTGGTATAATGTTCTGCAGGGGTCATGGTTTCGGGGCTGGTGAAGAATTTCCGTGCAAAAAGCACGATGGTCCAGAACAGGAAGAGGATGGTGAAGCTGCTGCACAGGGCCGACATGATGTTGACCATCATGGCTACGTGCGAAACGTCGCCAAAGGCAAACAGTGAAAAGAACCTTCCGATCATCTGGAACAGAGGGGCTCCCGGCGGGTGGCCGACCTGCAGTTTGAATGCAGTGGCGATGTACTCCCCGCAATCCCACCAACTGGCGGTAGGCTCGATGGTGAGCAGGTAAACGACCGATGCAATGGCAAAAGTGATCCAGCCAAAGAGGTTGTTCAGTTTTTGGAAATTCTTCATGGTAAAAAATTTATCGGATATTGGGATGCGAAAGTACGAATTTACCGGTAATTCATGAAGTCAATGATTTTTTTAGCACAATCAATCATCGGAAATGAAATTTTTCTACATTTGCACCCTTGAAACAGGAACTGTTCTTTTACAAACGCATCTGTAGTCAATAGATTGCCTCCGCTTGAGAGGACGTGTAATGACAGATAAAGATGATTTCTGACCCATGGTGTAATGGCAGCACAAGAGATTTTGGTTCTCTCGGTCCAGGTTCGAGTCCTGGTGGGTCAACAACTCCTTCTCACGACGCCGGATCAGGTAATAGGCAGTAGGCAATAGGCAATAGTACGCTGAAACACTGAAACGCTCTGAATACAAAACAGGCAGGTTTTATAATGGCATGTTGCGTCGTTGGAATTCACTCCAGTTCAGGTATTCGGCTCCTTTTCGTTGTTCGGTCATGGTAATGCAATCGGGAACCGGACAAACAATTTTACAAAGGTTACACCCGACACAATCCTCTTCTTTGATGGTATAAACATTATAAGGTCGCCCTGCTTCCAATGAGACAGCCTGGTGAGAGGTATCTTCACAGGCAATATAGCACTTTCCGCAACGGATACATTTTTCCTGATCAATGCGGGCTACCACGTGGAAATTCAGATCCAGTTCCTCCCAACGGGTGATCCGGGGAAGAGACAAACCAACCATCTCATCGATCGTTTTGTACCCTTTTTCATCCATCCAATTGCGCAATCCCTCACACAAGTCGTCAATGATCCGGAACCCGTTGAGCATGGCCGCAGTACAGACCTGCAGATTGGACGCTCCCAGCAGAATGAACTCCACGGCATCACGCCATGTTGAAATACCTCCGATACCGGAGATGGGAATTTTCCCTGTCACCTCATCCTGTGCCAAAGAGGTCAGAAATTTCAAAGCAATGGGCTTAACAGCCGCACCGCAATAGCCTCCGAAAGTGGAATGGTCTCCCACTTCCGGACGAGGTACCAGCGTATCAAGGTTGATCCCGGTAACTGACTGGATCGTGTTGATCAGGGAAATCCCGTTGCTCCCTGCTTCCACCACCGCCCTGCCGACCGGCACAACCGAATGAACGTTAGGGGTCAGCTTGGTAATGACCGGAATGGTAGCTGTTTCCATGACCCATTCAACGATTTGTGCCGCAATATCAGGAACCTGTCCCACAGCCGCTCCCATTCCTCGTTCCACCATTCCGTGAGGACAGCCGAAGTTCAATTCAATACCGTGGACCCCCGTGTCCTGGGTCTTTTTCACCAATTCATGCCAGCTTTCACGGTTGTTTTCGGTCATTAACGAAACCACCATGGCCCGGTCGGGAAAGGCTTTCATTACCTCGCGGATCTCTTTGAGATTGACCTCAGCCGGCCTGTCGGAAATGAGTTCGATGTTGTTGAAACCTACCGGACCCGCTCCCCGGTAGGAAAAACCGGAATAACGGGAAGAAACATTGCGGATCTGTGCACCGATTGTTTTCCAGACAACTCCACCCCAGCCCGCTTCAAAAGCGCGAAGAACATTGATTTTTTTATCGGTCGGAGGAGCCGAAGCAAGCCAGAAAGGATTGGGAGATGTGATTCCCAAAAAAGTTGACCTTAAATCTGCCATAGTCTTGAATTGTTAATCGTTATTATTCATCATCTTCCCAAATAGCCGAGAATTGCCTTTGCACCCTCCTTGCCCGCTTGCACAGCGTGGACCACCTCTTTCCCCCCGTTCACTGCATCACCTCCGGCAAAAACTCCGGGAATACAGGTCATGAAGTGGTCATCCAGAACAATCTTTCCGTTCTTATCCGTGATATCTTTACCTGAAAACAGGTCGCCCAAAGGTTCCTGTCCGACAGCCTTGATTACCATGTCACACTCCAATTCGAATGTTTCCCCGGTCACCACCGGCAATCTCCTTCCCGTGGAATCCTTTTTTCCCAGTTTCATCCGTGAACAAACCAATCCGGTAACCTTGCCCTCCTTTCCCTGTATCCCGACAGGAGCCGTCAGCCAAAGAAGCCGGCATCCATCCAACAACGCGATCTCCAATTCCCTGTCACTGCATGGCTTTTCGACTTCCGATCGCCGGTAAACGAGAGTCACTTCTCCGGCTCCCAATCTCCTTGCCTGGGTAGCCGCATCAATCGCGGTCATCCCCAACCCGATCACCACCACTTTATCACCCACTTCAATTTGCGCGCGATCTTCTGTTCGAATCCGGCGTATAAAGGAAAGGGCATCATACACACCCTTGAGGGTCTCCCCGGGAATGCCTAAACGTCGTGTTTTTCCCATTCCCGGACTGAGAAAAACAGCATCGTATTTCGATTGAAGGTCTTTGATGGTAAAATCTTTCCCCAACTCTTTTTCACAGAAAAGCTCAATTCCACCGATCGAAAGAATGTAATCGACCTCTTCGTGGCATGCTTCCGTGGTGACTTTATAAGCTGCAATTCCATAAGTCATCAACCCCCCGGGACGGGCTTCCTTTTCGAAAATCGTAACCGCGACGCCATTCAGAGCCAGGGTATGAGCACAGGCCAACCCGGCGGGACCAGCGCCGATAACGGCGACACGCTTTCCGTTCGACCGCCCTTTTTCAAACAATTTCCAGTTTCTGCGTAATGCCTTTTCAGCGGCATACCGTTGAAGACGGGCAATAGCCACCGGTTTTTCCTTTAACAGGGTGAATACACAAACCCCTTCACAAAGCCTTTCTACCGGGCAAACTTTCGAACAGGCAACACCCATAATGTTGGAAGTAAAGATGGTACGAGCTGCCCCCTTATCATCGCCCGAGGCGATTCGCCGGATAAAACCCGGGATATCAATCCCGCTCGGACACCACTTTGTACAAGGGGCATCAAAGCAATTGATGCACCGATGAGCCTCGCGTACCGCGCTTTCCTCACTCCTGTATGGTGGGTGAATATCCTGAAAATTAGCTTGGTAGGTTTCTTCCGACAGGCGGTTCTTCTGAATGGTCATAACGTTTTCATTAAGTCATACATTAAATGGGATCATGGAGTAAAAATAATCTTTTCCAACCAGAAAAGCGTGCTTTTCAGAATCATTCCAGCCTGACCACCCTGAGAAGGGTCTGATCGCTCCCGTCACTTACCTGAAGGTTGTAAATCCCCGCCGGAATTCCCGTCAGGTTCATGGTATAGCGTCTCTGTCCCTGATGGACCTCCCTCAACACCAACTCTCCCATCATGTTGAAAAGATGGAGCTGTATCTCCTGATGTAAATCCCTTGCTTTCGACTCAAGGTTCAGCAGACCTTCTGTCGGATTAGGGTAAACTCTGAAGTTGGTAACCGGTGAAGGTTCCGCGGTGCTCTCTTTAAGAGACAAGGTCTCCTGTGATCCTGTCAATTCATTCCTGGTATGGGAACAGAAATCAGCTGTTTCCGTGATCCGGGCCGATAGGTATCCCCCTTCGAAAACTTTTACAACCGGCGTCATGATGATCGAACTGCCTGCAATCAGTGAAATTGTAGCTCCGTTGTCAACCGTCACCTCCCTTACCATGAGATGGGTCACGGCATCGAAACACACCTCCTGACCGGTGGTCAGTTCCATGTTCTGAACCGTGCGATTTGCCGGCACATCCAATTGGATAGAGAGTAAGCCCAGCCCGGTGGAATCGATTCCTCCCCCACCGACCTCGATTTTGTATTTGCTCCCACCCACTACCTGGAGGGTAACCTGTGATGACAGGCCGCAAAAGTTATCATTACAGGCCATCAATGTTCCTTCCTGGTAGCAATCGGCTCCCTGGGTGTAAACTGCCAGTCGCGTGTCGTATGAACTTCCGCAAAGGGATATCACGGCTGTCCCTGAAAGGGAGGGTGTATACTCAAACCAGACATTGGGAGAGGTAAAGCACGCTCCGGGCCCGTCGGGTGTAGCACCTGTCGTGGTGAATTCAAAATCCTGGACCTCCTGCAAGGGGTAGGCATTAATGCAACTATCGTTGGCAGGCGCAATCGGTATCTGTCCGTTCCAGCTCAGATTGATCAGCGAATGCATGGTTCCGATCCCGTTGAAGGTTGCTTTCTGTACCCCGCTGAAGTTGATAGAGGTGATGACAGCATCGGCATCCACGAGCAGGGAGGAATTATAAAACCTGTAATCGCACGGGATTTTTCCCGCAAACCGGATTTCCAGCAGGGTGTCATTCACAATCTGGCTGATGATGAGGGAATCTTTTACCAGGAGGTACTCCAGTATCTCTTCTTCTGTTGCCATCCAGATATTGTCGAGCCCCTGGCTGCCAAACCGCGAGGCGATATAGCGCATGTGGTCCTTAAAGACCGGGTAAGTGTACCCGAAGGTTCCGTTGGTGATGTAATGAGTGAAAACCGACCCCCAGTGATGGGCCCCGTCAACGCTGGCCGAAGCCATATCATCCACGATGGCAGACAAGTTGATGGTTCCGTAAAGATTGGTTCGCCCCATCTTGATGTCGTGGTGATCCCATGAAGAGACCACGTTGAAGCTGGGTTTTCCGAAAGGATATCCTTCGCGGTAACAAACCAGGTAATTTAAGCCGAAAGCAGGCTGGGTATAGCTTTCTTTCCCGTTGGGATTGACAAAAATGCGCAGGTTCGGTCCGCCGGAACACGCCGGGAGCATTTTCAAACGGATGTACCGGTGGTTCGTTACAATATCATAGGGAATGTTGGTGGCTATATCGGAGGTCAGTCCATGGTTGGCCACGCCCCAACCCTTTCTGTACATAGTGATCAATTCCGGCCACGTTACATTGGTAGTTGCATAAGTACCGTTCGGATCATGACAGTCGGTGAGCACTCCACCCGGTTTGGCAAAGGAATAGATGGCGGCGCTCATCTTGAAATTTAAAGCATTCCCACAACCGTCGGTAAAAGTCAACCCCGCATAGGTGGAATCAGGGCCAACACCTCCTTCGAAAAAAGGAAAGCCGTGCGACCAGATGTCTTTTTTCCCGTCATCGATCTGGAAACTGAGCGCAAAGTCCTTGTTGTAGCGAAGAGGAGCCTTGGTGACAGTAACAGAACTGGGTGGTGTAGCAAAACCAATGACAACCCGGATGTTCTGCAGGCTGTCCCATATCTGTGAATTGACTGTAAGTCCGGGAAAGAGGAACAATGAAAATAAAATAAAATACCCTTCCTTTTTCATATCACCGAATTTTGGGATTTTTTGCTATGATTTTTTTAGAGTGAATAAAATTACAACATTTAAAGGGATTAAAACCAAGTTCATCGGCAAAAATATCACCAGGACTTAAACTCCGTCCTAATGCATTTGTAGTACCTTTGTCACTGTTCTGACTTCAATGAAATATGAAAAAACTTATCACAGGGTTCATTCTTTTGCTCTTATCTGTAACGTTTCTGCCCGCGCAGAACACCCTTTACGACGATTCCCGCATCTGTTCCATTAAAGTGACGATTCACCCTGATTCATTGGCATGGATCATGGACAACGTGTTGTCGGACCATTACTTCATGGCTCAGTTCATTTTCGACGACGGCGAAAACATCGATACCCTCGAAAACATTGGCTTCCGGCTCAGGGGCAACACCTCGCGCTATGCCCGGAAAAAATCGTTCAAGATCAGTTTCAATGAATATGTTTCGGGGAGAAAATTCCAGGGAGTTAAAAAAGTGAACCTCAATGGTGAACACAATGATCCTACCCTCATCCGCGAAAAACTCTTTTACGATTTCTGGAAAAAAGCAGGAATGCCTGAACGAAGGACCAGTTTCGTAAAACTATACATCAACGGGACCTATTACGGTTTGTACACTAACCTGGAAGAGATGGAAAAAGAGTGGGTGACCAGGGTTTTTCCCAATAACAACGGCAATCTTTATAAATGTACTTATCCTGCTGATCTGGTATACCTGGGGCCCGACCAGCAAACCTACAAAGACTTACAGAATTCAACAGCCACCGGAGGCAGGGTTTATGAATTGCAGACCAATAAATCGCAGGATGACTACTCCAGGCTGGTGGCATTGATCACTGCCCTGAACCATGCGCCCGATACCGGTTTTATCCCATTGATCAACGGGATACTCAATGTTAACGGCTTCCTCAAAACCCTGGCCCTGGATGTGGCCACCGGCAACTGGGATAACTATTCCTATAACAGGAACAACTATTATCTTTATGACAACCCGGCAACCGGTCAGTTTGAAATCATCACTTACGACCCCGACAATACTTGCGGGGTTGACTGGATGGGGATCGACTGGGGAACGCGCAATTGTTTGTCCTGGGTGAACAATACCATGCAACTGCCCCTGGCGCAGAAACTATTGGCTGTTCCGGCTTTCTTTGACCGCTACAAGCTTTTCCTGGATACCATCGCGCGCCGAATCATCCTTCCCGACTCCTCTTTTGCCCATATCAGCCTTCTGAAGCAACTGATCACCGAAGCCGCCGTAGCCGACACCTTCCGCTGCCTCGATTATGGCTATACCATCGACGATTTTCACAATGGCTTCCTGCAAGGAATTGACAACCACACACCTTACGGAATTCTTCCTTTTCTTTCAACCCGCTATACTGCCATCCTGAATCAACTTTATCCTTCGGGAACGGGTGACTTGGATGGCAACAACCGGAGTTTGCTGGTTTACCCCAACCCGACCCGCGAGGCTGTCTCCTGGCAGATGATCAACACCTCACCCGGCCGATTCGAAGGATCGCTGATCGACCATACGGGCAGGGTAGTCCGCTCTTATAACGGAGAGACAACTCCGGATCAGTTGCAGCAGATGGAATTCGGGGATCTTCCTCCCGGTCTGTACCTGCTTCGGATTGAACAGGGTGGCTCAACCCATACAAAAAGAGTGATAAAGTTATAGTTGAGAAACAGGGAAAATCAACGTCACACAAGCACCGCCTCCCTCGGGGTTTCCCACACTGATCCCGGCTCCGTGAGCATCCATGATCATCTTAACCAAGGCAAGGTCCAGTCCGATGTTCTGATCAATGTGTTGTTCACCGGGACTGAAGGGTTTAAACAAGTTGTTGAGCGCTGCGGCAGAAAATCCTTTTCCCTGGTCACGGATTGAAAGGAGGATCCTTTCCTTTTCAGGGGCAGTGGTGATGCTGACGATACCCCCTTTGGGGCTGTAATGGACTGCGTTTTCCAGGATGTTGTGGATACAGATCGTCAGGAGTTCAGGATCTCCGTTGATGATCTCTCTTTCCGATTGACTGTCAGTAAGAAATGTCACCTGTTTTTCAGTCATCGACCCGACCAGAAGGTTTTCCGCTTTCCTGACGAGGGAGACCGGGGAAACGATTGCCCGATGAATGTCGATGGAACGGGTTTTTAAAGTGGTGATCAACAGCGCAGCTTTCGAAAATTGCTCAAGCCTTTTAACCGAGATATCCAGGATATCGAAAATAGCCGCGACTTCCGGCGCCTGAGGAAGATCTTTCATCATATAGGTAAAACCCATGATCCCGTTGAGGGGTGTTCGTATCTCATGGCTGATCATTCGCAGAAATTCATTCTTAGCCTGATCCAACCGGCTGAGTTCGTCATGGGCCACCTCCAATTCCCGGTTGGCTTTTTGCAATGCATCGGTCCGCTCAGCCACCACTTTCTCTAACCATTGGTTTACGTTCTGCAGTTTTTCACGGGAAGCAGCCATCCCCGCGATGATCGTGGCAATGGCATCCCCTGTCTCATCCAGCCTTTCAATCATGAGGTTATGGGCCAATGCCAATTCATTCAGATCATCGCCGGCCGGGAGAGATAAAGGTTTTGCTTCTGTTTTGAAAGCGCAGGTAAGATTGCCTATGGAAATATCGATGATCTGGTCAGTCAGGCGGTTCAGATCCTGCTGGACCAGGCGGGTTTGCTCTTTCAGTGCTTCTACCCGCCGTTCGCGTGGCCAATGGTCGGCCACCCGACGGAACCAATTTCGCTTCTTCATAGTAAAAACCTATAATTAGGTGTTTTTCAATATCTTATCAGACTAATATTCCTGTTTCCCCGATATAATAACTCCCGGATGGTCCTATAAAAATCTTCTGACCGGGAATTTTCCCCCTTTCGTCGATTGCTTACCCGGTTTCATCCATTCCATCGTAACAATTAGAAATCCGAATCGTCTTATCACCAAAACAACAAAAAAACCAAAAACATGAAAACAACAACCTTCATACTGACCGCCCTGCTGACCCTTCAACTTTCTGTTCTTAATGCAGGCACTTTATCGGGAGATCTGATCAAAAATACAGATCACAACACTGAAACACTGCTTACATTCCCGGGTCTTGTGCCCTCGGTTCCCAGGGTTGCCGACTTCAGCGATGCCGTCACAGACACGGCCTTACAGGTAGATCTCACCCTGCTTTCACCGGCTGTTCCTGTTGTAGCCGATTTTGAAGAATCCTTAATTTCCGATTCACTCACAACCAACCATTTACAACCTATAACACCGGACGAAGCCGATTTTTCGGATCAGTAAAAAGACCGCCTCCCCCGACATCCCCTTGCTCACCCGGCCCCCTTTCGGCCGGGTTTTCTATTGCCTGATCAACCGGATCACACTGCTGTTGGTCACCGAAAGCATCCTGCAAAAATAAAAACCCGATCTCCACCGGTCGCTTTCCACTTTCGTTTCATACCAGCCTGGCTCATGGTGGCCATCCGCAAGGGTGGCAGTGATTCTTCCGAAAATATCGGATATTACCAGCCTTACACGACCAGGGGAGGTTACATGGTAAATGATCCGGGTCAATCCTTTGCACGGATTAGGCCATACAGCAAGTAAATCATTATTTTCACTGTCAGGTAGTTCCAAAACTTCCGTTCCTCCACCGTTGTCAGTGGATAACAATTGTCCGAACCAGGAAACAGCAAATCCCTTTTGGTTGTTGATAAAGCACAGATCGTTGGGGCTGGCTAATCCGGCAACGGGAGTTTGATCTGTCCACTGTACCCCTCCATCGGTGGTTTTCCAAATAAATCCGTCACCACCGGCGTAACCGGTCTGATCATCCAAAAAATCGAGGGCCGAAAAAACCTTGGAAGGATAAAAAGCAAAAGTTTTCACCTGCCAGCTCACCCCTCCATCGTGGGTAGCCGCGAAAAACATGATCGTTTCATTTCCAATCGTCTGATTTCCTGTTATATAACAAACATTTTCGTTGATACAGTCCAGCTTATTCAGGTTGGCCTCCAATAATTCCGGTACCACGATCCTGTTCCATGAGGTGCCCCCATCCGTCGTTTTGAGAACCATGCCTCCGGATCCGCAGGCAAAACCGGTTTTCCCGTTGAAACCAATGGAATTCAGGGCACTGCTGGTTCCGGAATCGTACGGATCCCAGGTTGCTCCTCCATTGGTGGTGTGCCATATAACCGGCGTAATGCCAACCAAAAAACCCTCGTCCGCCGTGTTGAACCAGAGTTGCTGCCACCTGACATGGGCCGGCACCTGCATCACATTCCAGGTTGCGCCGCCGTCAGTGGTTTTAAGAAGCAACCCTTCTTCTCCGGCAGCATAAGCCGTCAACTGATTGACCAGACAAACAGTAGTCATGACACCTGTGGATACGCCCTGTATCTTTGACCAGCTTTTTCCGCCATCGATCGTCTTGAGAAAGGTTCCTGTTTCCCCGCAAATCAAACCGTGGTTTTCATCTGCAAAAGAACAGTCCCAGAGGTGTTCAAGAGTGACGAAGGTGGCGGGTTTCCAGTGTTCTCCACCGTCGTCTGTTTGCAATAGCGCCCCCAAAGGGCCGGCAACGAATCCTTTAAGAAGATTGGTAAAGACGATGCTGCCAAGATCATAAGGGAAACCGGTTTCGAGTAACTCCCAGGTCACTCCTGCATCCACACTCCTGAGGATCAGTCCCCCGCTTCCGCTGATGAAAACCGTTGAAGAACCGGTCAGTGCGATTCCCGAAAGGTAATGGTCGGTCGGAGTGGGTATCCGGTTCCAACTGTTTCCTCCATCGGTTGTACGGTAAACCGTTCCTTTGCGACCGACAGCGAACCCCTGGAGCGAATCCCTGAAAGCCACCCGGATGAAGTTTCCTCCCGAATCGGCCAGGGAGGCTAATACCCACGAGGCTCCCCCATCGGTGGTCTGGAAAAGCGCTTGATCGGCGGCGGCGAATCCTTTAACAGGAGAGGTAAACCAACAGTCGTAAAAACTCCGGTCGGTGGTCTGCGGAAGTAAAGTCCAGGTCGTTCCTCCGTCATGGGTTTTCAGTACCGTTCCGTTCAAACCGACAATGTAGCCGGTCGAATCGGTAACCATGAAAACCGATTGCAGGTTGGTGGTGGTTTCCGAAAAAAGGGTATCCCAGTTGTTACCTCCGTCGCGGGTGGAGAGGATAACGCCTCCTTTACCGGTAATTATACCGGTGAGCGGGGATGTAAAGACCATATCAAGGTAAAAACCGTCGGGAGGGCCTTGCCCTTCAACCCTTTCCCACTCCGTTCCGTCGCCCTGGTATTTCATCAGTGCTCCGTGGGTTGTCAGCGCCCATCCCTGATCGGGAGTGACGAAATGAATCGCAGCATAGTTGTCGGCAGTGCCTGTCGGGTTCACATAACGCCATTGCGCTTCCGCGAAAAGAGGAAAAAAGAGGAGCAAAACCAAGGTTGAAATGCCGCGAAAGGTTGCCATAAAGGGCTTTTTCAAAGACAAAATTATTGAAAAGATTTGGGAATCAGGAAATATTATGTATCTTTGCACCCGATTACAAATGTGTAGCGATGAGGGGACAACAAGTCCCCTCTTTTATTGATGATCCATGATTAACCGAACGCAGATTATCTCAATAACCGAACGACTCCTCGAGGGAAGCGATCTGTTTCTTGTGGAGGCTGTGGTCAAACCGGGCAACAAGATCACAGTGTACGTTGATGGCGACCATGGGGTGACCATCGACGCCTGTCACCATCTCTGCAGGCAACTGGAAGGCACGCTGGACAGGGACAAGGAAGATTTTGATCTGACCGTCTCCTCGGCAGGCATCGACCGTCCGCTCCTGCTTCCCCGGCAGTTCAAAAAGAACACGGGGCGGATGATTGAGATCTTAACAAATGAGGACCAGCAATTTACAGGAAAACTCGTTCGTTGTGACGATGAAGTCGTAGAGCTGGAAATCGCCACTGATAAAAGGAAAATAAACACGGCCATTGAAAAAAAAATGGTCTTGTATAAGGACATAAAGAGAGCCAAAGAAGTTATAACCTTTAAAAAGTAGAATTACCAAGCAATGGAACATCTGAATTTAGTCGAGACCTTTTCCGAATTTAAGGAATTCAAGAATATCGACAGGGAAACCATGATGAGCATCCTCGAAGATGTATTCAAGCACATGCTGACCAAACGTTTCGGATCAGCCGATAATTTCGACATCATTGTAAACATCGACAAAGGAGACCTGGAAATTTTCAGGTCGAGGGTGATTGTTGAAGATGGTGCCGTTGAAGATGAAAATACCCAGGTTCCTTTATCTGAAGCAGTTAAGATCGAACCCGATTTTGAAGTCGGGGAAGAACTTTCGGAAGAGGTCAAGTTGGGCAGTTTTGGTCGGCGCGAGATCCTTGCAATCCGTCAAAACCTGATATCCAAAATTCAGGAATACGAAAAAAACAATATTTACAACAAATACCGTGATAAGATCGGGGAGATCATCGCCGGCGAAGTTTACCAGGTCTGGAAAAAGGAGATTCTGGTCCTCGATGACGAAGGCATCGAACTGATCCTTCCCAAATCGGAGCAGATCCCTTCAGATTTTTACCGTAAGGGAGATTCCCTGAGAGCTGTGGTTTCACGGGTGGAGATGAAGAACAACACCCCGGTAATCATTCTTTCAAGAACTTCGGAATCCTTTTTGGAAAGACTTTTCGAAGCAGAAGTACCGGAGGTTTACGACGGCCTGATCAGTATTAAAAAAATCGTCAGGGTTCCCGGTGAAAGGGCCAAAATTGCCGTGGAATCTTACGACGACCGAATCGATCCGGTAGGTGCCTGTGTCGGAATGAAAGGCAGCCGCATCCATGGAATCGTAAGGGAGCTGAAAAATGAGAACATTGACGTGATCAATTTCACCACTAACCCCTCGTTGTTTATTCAACGGGCATTAAGTCCGGCCAAAGTCTCAACCATCGTCATCAATGATGAGGAGAAAAGAGCCGATGTCTACATGAAACCCGACCAGGTTTCACTGGCTATCGGGAAAGGGGGTTTCAATATCAAGCTGGCGGGGAAACTCACTGGTTATGAGATTGATGTTTACAGAGATACCGATGTGGATAACGAAGATGTCGACATACAGGAATTTTCGGATGAAATCGATCAGTGGATCATCGACGTTCTGAAAGCGATTGGTTGCGATACGGCAAAGAGTGTTCTCGACCTCCCGATCGATGAATTGGTTAAACGTACCGACCTCGAAGAGGAGACCATCCGTGAAGTAATTCGCATATTAAAGGCCGAGTTTGAATAAAAAATCATAATTTTGCTGAATGAGTGAGACCGTAACAACTACAAGGCTCAGTAAAGCTGCGCGGGAATTTAATATCGGGATCAAGACGGTGGTGGATTTCCTTACTAAAAAAGGATTTGCCATCGGCAACGACCCCAATAGTAAACTTTCGCAGGAGATGTACGCTCTGTTAATGAAAGAGTTTGCATCTGAAAAACATGTGAAGGAAGAGGCCAAGAAGATCGGTCTCCAATTCACTTCCCACGAAACCATTACCATTGAGGATAAAAAATCGGCTTCCAAAGACAGGGAAAAAGAGCTGGATGAGCTCTTCATCAAAAATGTCTCGATGGAGTTTGAGAAAAAAGGCTTTGAGGCTCCCCGGAAACCTAAAGAAGTTTCGGTAAAAGAGACACCTCCGCCACCACCCGTCGAAAAAGCCCCCCCCGTTGTTACAGAAGAGAAGCAACCGGAACCCGTTACAGAAACAGTGATACCTCCTGTGGCGCCTCCCCCTCCCCCTCCTCCTCCACCGGTTGAGGAGATCCGGCCCATTACCCCGGAAACAGCTCCCGCTCAGCCTGAAATCGAACCAATAACCGGGGAGAAACCCAAATCAGATGTACGGATCATCGGCAAGATGGATCTCCAACAGTTTGAGAAAAAACCTGCTAAAAAGAGCAAATCCAAAAAAACAGAAGATGAAACGGCTCCAGCGGAACCGGTAACCGACATGCAACCTGTCACCGAGACCCGACAGGTCCCCGAAATCCCGGCGGAAGAACCGGTTATAAAACCGGAAGGAACTCCCCGGGAACCAGAAACACCCGTTGCTCCTTTACCTGAAACAAAACCGCAAGAACCTGCACCGGCAGATAATTTCATTCCTACCGAAAAGCCCAAACTGGAAGGACTTACCATTCTGGGATCAATCATCCTCCCGGAATCGAAGAAATTTGAAAAGAAGAAACCTCAGCCCGTAGCCAGCTCTTCCGACGAAACACTGAAATCAAAGAAGAAAAAGAGAAAAAGGATCAAACGGCAGGGTGAAGATGTTTCAGGTGTTGAAACAGCCCATCCTTCTGCAACCAGACCCGGCCTTCCCAAGGATAAAAAATTCCACAAGGAGGCATTGAAACCCGAAGTAACCCAGGAAGATATCGAAAAACAGATCAGGGAAACCCTGGCAAGGCTCAGCCCCACAGGTAAATCGAAAGGTTCTAAGTACCGCAGGGCCAAAAGAGAAGCGATCAGCCAGCAGATGCACCACGAACAGGAGATGATCGCCGAAGGCAAAAAGATCATCAAGGTGACAGAGTTCGTCACCGCCAACGAACTTGCATCCATGCTTAACGTACCGGTCACCGAGGTGATCTCTACCTGTATGGCGTTGGGTTTATTTGTATCCATCAACCAACGGCTCGATGCCGAAACACTGACCCTTGTCTCAGAAGAGTTTGGCCACAAAGTGGAGTTCGTCAGCGTGGAAGTCCAGGAAGCCATCAAACAACATGAGCCTGACAATCCGGAAGATCTTACTGAACGACCGCCGATTGTCACCGTTATGGGCCACGTTGACCATGGAAAGACCAAATTACTGGACTTTATCCGCAGCACCAACGTGGTGGCCGGAGAAGCAGGGGGAATCACCCAGCATATCGGGGCTTACGAAGTCAGGCTGGAAAACGGTAAAAAAATCACTTTCCTTGACACTCCGGGCCACGAAGCCTTTACCGCCATGCGTGCCCGTGGCGCCAGTGTGACCGACGTGGCAATCATCGTCATTGCAGCCGATGAAACGGTGATGCCCCAAACCCGTGAAGCCATAAACCATGCCCTGGCAGCCGGTGTCCCCATCGTATTTGCCTTTAACAAAATTGACAAACCAAACGCCAATACCGAAAAACTTCGCGAAGAGCTCTCCAAGATCAATATCCTGGTGGAAGAGTGGGGTGGTAAATACCAGACCCAGGAAATTTCGGCCAAAACGGGTCTGAACGTCGATTTACTGCTTGAAAAAGTTTTGCTCGAAGCCGAATTGCTCAATGTTAAAGCCAACCGAAACAGAATGGCCATCGGGACTGTCATCGAATCATCACTCGACAAAGGTCGTGGTTTTGTTGCCAAACTTCTGGTTCAGAACGGCACCCTCCGGATTGGAGACATGGTGCTGGCCGGAGCCACCTACGGCAAGGTGAAAGCGATGTACAACGAAAGGAACCAGGCTGTTAAAGAGGTCGGTCCTTCCCAACCTATCCTCATGCTCGGATTGAACGGTGCACCACAGGCCGGCGACGGATTCAATGTGATGTCGGATGAAAAAGAATCCAAAGCAATTGCCACCAAACGGCTGCAATTGCAACGCGAACAAGGCCTCCGTACCCAAAAACACATCACCCTCGACGAAATCGGGCGGCGCATCGCCATTGGTGACTTCAAAGAGCTCAACATCATCGTCAAAGGTGACGTGGACGGCTCCGTGGAAGCACTCTCCGATTCTCTGCTCAAACTTTCCACCGAAGAGGTGATGGTGAACGTCATCCACAAATCAGTCGGAGCCATCACAGAATCAGATGTCTTGCTGGCTTCGGCTTCCAATGCGGTGATCGTCGGATTCCAGGTTCGTCCTTCCGTGAGCGCACGTAAACTGGCCGAAGCAGAACAGATCGATATCCGCCTCTATTCCATCATCTACCAGGCCATTGAAGAGATAAAAATGGCCATCGAAGGAATGCTATCCCCGGAAATCGAAGAGAAAATCACGTGCAACATTGAAGTAAGGGATGTCTTCCGCATAACCAAAGTTGGAACTGTGGCAGGATGTATGGTGCTTGACGGGAAAGTGACCCGCAACACGAAAATCCGCGTAATTCGCGACGGGATCGTCGTATACACCGGGGTACTGGGTTCACTCAAACGTTTCAAAGACGATGTGAAAGAGGTGCAGAGCGGCTACGAATGCGGGCTCAACATTGAGAATTTTAACGACATCAAGGCAGGTGACATCATTGAAGGCTACGATCAGATAGAGATCAAACGGAAATTATAAGGGCTTTCTGACAAGGGTCTGGCTACGATCAGGACCGGTAGAAACCAGGTGGATCGGCAAACCGACCTTCTCCTCAATGAACAGGATGTAATCCTCAAGAAAACCTGGTATATCTTCCGGTTTCTCAATCTGATCCAGTGGCATTTGCCAACCTTTCATCTCCCTGTAAAGGGTTTTCAGTTCAGGATCACCGGCATCAAAGGGGTAGCCCTCCAGCAACTTTCCTTCACGGGAATATCCGGTACAAACAGGGATCACAGGGAAATGGCTGAGTACATCCGATTTCATCATGATCAAACTGTTGATGCCATTTAACATAATGGCATACTGAAGCGCTGGCAGGTCGAGCCAGCCGCAACGACGCGGACGGCCCGTGGTAGCGCCGAACTCATTACCTTCACGGCGAAGGGTCTCCCCGTCAGTGTCGAAAAGTTCAGTTGGGAACGGACCGCTTCCCACACGGGTGCAATAGGCCTTGAAGATCCCGTAAATGGTACCGATCCGCCGGGGCGAGATACCCAATCCGGAACAAACACCGGCTGAGATTGTATTGGAGGAAGTGACAAAAGGATAAGATCCGAAATCGATGTCGAGCAATGTCCCCTGGGCCCCTTCAGCCAAAACCTTTTTCCCTTCATCCAACAACCTGTTGAGCAAGGTCTCTGTATCGGAAATCGTCAGTGACTTCATCCTTTCCACCGCAGCAAGCCATTGTTGTTCATAGATCTCAAATGTCATTCCCTCGAATCGCTGCGATGTTATATCAAAACCCAGGTGGTGCACTGTCTCCAGGTGTGCATCACGGAGCTGATGATACAAGACAGGGAAGGTGTCATCCTTTATCTGCCCTGCCCGGATTCCGTTGCGTCCATACTTGTCCGTATACGCGGGACCTATCCCTTTCAGTGTGGAACCAATCTTTGCTGCCCCTTTTCCCGTTTCCAACGCGGCATCGAGCAGCCGGTGGGTGGGGAGAATCAGATGTGCCCTGCCGGACACAACCAGGTTGTGTTCCGGTTGTACACCACTTTCATGAAGGTTGTCAATCTCCCGGAATAAAATCAGCGGATCAATGATCACTCCGTTGCCAATCACATTCAGTGTGAGCGGATGAAAAATTCCTGACGGGATGGTATGAAGGACAAATTTTTTCCCCTGGAAGGCGATCGTGTGCCCCGCGTTGGGCCCTCCCTGAAAACGGGCAATAATATCGTACCGGGGTGTTAATACATCGACAATCTTTCCCTTCCCTTCGTCACCCCATTGCAATCCAAGAATCACATCAACCTTCATGGCGCTGATTTATTGTTTGGAATTATTGTGTCCGTAAAAAGTCAATGCGTAATGGGTAACCCTGACATTAAACTTTTTCTCGATCTCTTCACGGATGGCTTCAATCCGGGGATCATAAAACTCGAGAACCTCCCCTGAGTCATCATAAATAAAATGATCGTGCTGTTTTAGCAAAGTGGATTTTTCAAACTGGGCATAGTTGGTGCCAAACTGATGTTTGGTCACCAATCCACAATCCAAAAGCAGTTCGATGGTATTGTACAGCGTTGCCCTGCTGACCCGGTATTTATGGTTCTTCATCCGGATATAAAGGGTTTCAATATCAAAATGTCCTTCCGTGGCGAAAATTTCCCTGAGAATCGTGTACCGCTCGGGAGTCTTTCGATGTCCGTGCTCCTCCAGGTAGTCCGTGAAACGTTTCCGGACATTTTCGAAGGCATCTTCGGTGATTTTCTTGATCATGACCTGAATTTTGGGTCAAAGGTACAACTTTGAGACTATTTAGAACAAATAAAAATAAATTTTAATCGATCCGTGTGACCTTTACTATTCCCTCTACATTTTTAATTTTCAATAAACAATCACGCAAAACCGAAGTATCCTGCACGTAGAGATTGATCTCTCCCTGAGTCAGACCGTTTTGTGCATCAATATGAAAGGATTGGATATTCAGACTGAGCTCACTCGAAATGATGCGGGTAATCTCACTGATGAGACCTATCCGGTCCATACCTGAAACCTTGATATGGGTCAGGTAGGAGATAGAGGTCTGACTGGTCCAGTCCAGTTTAAGTGGTTGGTTACCGAACATTGAGATCTGTTCCTGTGCGGTGGGGCATTTGGTGCGGTGTATCTGGACAGGGAGGTTTTCGGAGATTTTCAGCCCGATGACCTCATCTCCGGGAATCGGGTTACAGCAGGAAGCTACCGTGAAATCAGGCTGAACCAGGATGAGTGAATCCTGTTGCCTGAAATCTTCGTGTGGGACTGTTGCTTCTCTCAGGTTATTGGCAGCAACGGCCTTGCGGTTCTTTTTAGTGTTGTTTTTGTTGATAAAACTGATCCATCCATCACGAAGATTATTGGCTGCAAATAACCTTATATCTTTTATTCCGAGACGATCCCGGGCCACATCATAGTAAAGATCAACCAGTGTGTTATAATGGTAAGCCGATTGAAATTTCACCGTATTCTCGTGCGTACAATCGATCCCGGTTTGATGGAACCACTGGCACAGTTTTTCTTTGCCCTGTCTGGTGTATCTCTTTTTCTCATCCCTGACTACCAATTTGATGTGACTTTTAGCACGGGTAGTTACCACATATTGGATCCATTCTTCTTTAGGGGATTGCTTGCGGGAGGTTATGAGTTCCACCTGCTGGCCATTCTTCAATACCTGGTTTATAGGTGCCAGTTTTTTATCGATTTTGGCGCCGATACAGGTATCTCCCAATTCACTGTGGATCGCATAAGCGAAGTCGAGGACCGTCGAATTGGCCGGTAAAGTACGAAGTTCTCCCTGGGGTGTAAAGACAGAAATCTCATCAAGAAAGAAGTAGCCTTTCACGTCGTCGATAAAGGAGAGGGCATTGGCATCCGGACTTTCAATCATCTCTTTGATCCGGTCGAGCCAGTTATCGAGCTGACTGTTCAGGCTCATCGACTCCTTGTATTTCCAGTGAGCAGCATATCCCTTTTCAGCGATATCATCCATCCGGCGCGAACGGATCTGTATTTCAACCCATTGTCCGGTATGACTCATGACCGTAGTATGCAGGGCTTCATAACCATTGGCTTTGGGGATGGAGATCCAGTCGCGCAAACGCTCCATGTTCGGACGGTAATGGTCAGTGATTGCGGCATAGACCTTCCAGCAATCCGATTTTTCCGTTTCCATGGCAGAATCGATGACAATCCGGATGGCGAACAGGTCGTAGATCTCTTCGAAAGGAATCTCTTTTTTCTTCATTTTCTGCCAGATGGCAGCGATGGATTTTTCTCTGGCCTGGATGGTGAAGCGGAATCCTTTGTCGGCCAGATCTTTTTTTACAGGATAGATAAATTTGTTCACAAACCGTAAACGGCCCTTTGCCGATTCTCTCAACTTCCGTTGGATGGTTTCATACACTGTCGGTTCAGTGTATTTTAGCGCCAGATCTTCCAGTTCGCTTTTAATGGCGTGAAGCCCCAGCCGGTGAGCCAGCGGAGCGTAAAGAACGGTAGTTTCAGAAGAAATTTTAAGTTGTTTCTCGGTGCTCAGCGCATCGAGGGTCCGCATGTTGTGCAACCGGTCGGCCAGTTTGATCAGAATGACCCGGACATCATCGGAGAGGGTAAGCAGAATTTTTTTGAAATTCTCGGCATGAATGGAGGCGGTCCGCTGGTCGAAGATCCCTTTGATCTTGGTCAGGCCGTCGATAATCCCGGCCACTTTCTCACCAAACAAACCCCTGATATCTTCAATCGTGTACTCTGTATCTTCTACTACATCGTGAAGCAGGGCACAGATGATAGAAGTGGCGCCCAGCCCGATTTCACCGGCCGCGATGGTGGCTACACTCAACGGATGATAAATATAGGGTTCTCCGCTTTTACGGCGCATGTCCTTATGGGCCTCCAGCGCCATCTTGAAGGCTTTCCTGACATTCTTCCTGTCTTCGGGGTGTCGTGGTTTCCAGAGGTTGAGCAAGTTCCTGTAGCGTTTCAGTATCTCTCTCTTCTCAGTTTCCGGGTCAGCTTGGTACATCCGCAAGGTATTACATGGTACTGTGCAAAGTTAAATGAATTTGCGAAGCTCCGGGAAATTAACCAGGTGATATCTGACCGGCGAGGAGAAAATTATTACTTTTGACGGTCCGATCCAGCGACCCCGACCCGCGATGCTGCTCAGAAAATGCTACCGTATTTGTTTTCTTCTGTTTCTGCCCCTGATGGCTCCTCTCTCTTTGTCGGCTACACACCAGCGGGCGGCTGAAATCCTCTACAGACACCTTTCAGGGCTCACTTACGAGATCACCCTTATCTCATACACCTATACCCCCAGTCCGGCCAATGCCTACCGCGATTATCTGACCATTGACTGGGGTGACGGTACTTTGTCGGAAATCCCCCGCGTTGAAAAAACGCCATTGGCAGGGGATATCACCTTCAACCGTTACGTGGGCCAGCATATTTTCCCGGGCCCTGCGACTTATACTATTTCGTGTGAGGATCCGAACCGCAACGGGGGTATCCTCAACATCCCCAACTCCATCAACACCCCCCTTTTCATCTATTCCGAGCTCACCATCAACCCATTCCTGGGAGGCTACAACAACTCACCGGAATTGCTGATCCCGCCGATCGACAACGGCTGCGTCAACCAGCCCTTTTATCACAATCCGGGAGCGTGGGATGCCGATGGCGACAGCCTCTCTTACCGGCTGGTTCCCTGCCGGGGAGCCCAGGGATTGGAAATCCCGGGCTATACCTATCCCCAGGCTTCTCATTCGTTGAGCCTTGACCCTGTTTCGGGTGATTTTATTTGGGACAGCCCCGTTCAACAGGGTGAATACAACATTGCCATTCTCATCGAAGAATGGCGGAACGGTACCAAAATAGGAAGCGTCCTGCGCGATATGCAGATCATCGTGGTGGCCTGCAACAACCATCCGCCTGTCATTGACCCGATCGGCGATACTTGCGTGGAAGCCACAAAAAACTTGCGTTTCCCCATACATACATACGATCCCGACAGCAACAACATCACCCTCACGGCTACAGGGGGTCCCCTGATCCTGACCCATGATTCAGCCTTCATGGTACCCAATCCGGCGACCGGACATGGAGAAGTTCTGGCCGTCTTCAGGTGGAATCCCGTTTGCAACCAGGTAAGAAACAACCCTTACCAGGTCTTCTTCAAAGCGAAGGACGATGCCAGTCCGGTAAACCTGATCACCATCCGCTCCATGCTGGTAAAAGTCAACGGCCCGGCTCCTGAAAACCTCCATGCAACGCCCCTGGGCAACGCCATCACACTGAACTGGGATCCTTATCAATGTAACAATGCCAATGGTTTCAACCTTTATCGCAAAGCAGATTCCACCGGCTACCTGCCCGGTTCTTGTGAAACCGGGGTACCTCCCCGCCTGGGTTATACAAAAATTGCGACCATCGACGACATCACCACGACAACCTGGCTTGATGATAACCAGGGGGAAGGACTGATCCGGGGCGTCCGGTATTGCTATATGCTGATCGCCCGTTACCCCGACGGTGCCGAAAGCTATGCCTCCAATGAAACCTGTGCTACCCTGAAAAAGGATGTCGCCATCATCACCAATGTAAGCATCCAGTCTACCAGTGAAACAGAGGGATCTGTGTTTGTCGCCTGGTCGAAACCTACTGAGAT
>ERZ1645192.80-NODE-80-length-58748-cov-44.103505_pt1 | contig 58748 bp, 53 predicted proteins | sample MGYA00575354_ERZ1645192 | MGnify/ENA primary metagenome ERZ1645192 (study PRJEB40844, sample SAMN11349763) | freshwater sediment metagenome | isolation source: river sediment | host: Sediment | place: India: Faizupur Khadar , New Delhi | collected 2017-02-21 ... | reverse complement strand
TCCGTGTGCTATAGGAAAGTCGGCTCGCATCTCATCACACTACCCATAACACGGAGACCATCATGGAAGAGGCGAAAGCAAGCGGAACGGCGGCCCCGGGGACGGAAAGCGCGGGGGCGAAGCCCGTTGACTTCATCCGCGCGATCATAAACGAGCACAACAGGTCAGGCCGGTTCGGCGGCAAGGTCCACACCCGCTTCCCCCCCGAGCCCAACGGCTACCTCCACATCGGCCACGCCAAGTCCGTCTGCCTCAACTTCAGGATCGCGGCCGACTACAGCGGCCTGTGCAACCTGAGAATGGACGACACCAACCCGGTGAAGGAAGAGGTCGAGTACATCGAGTCCATCATTCGGGACGTGCACTGGCTGGGCTTCGACTGGGACGACCGGCTCTTCTACGCCTCCGATTACTACGACCGGCTCTACGAATACGCCGTAAAACTCATCAGGCTGGGCAAGGCCTACGTCTGCGACCAGGGCCCCGACGAGATGCGGCAGTACCGCGGCACCCTCACCGAGCCGGGCCGGGAAAGCCCGTGGCGCAGCCGCTCCGTGGAGGAGAACCTCGACCTCTTCGAGCGCATGCGCAAAGGCGAGTTCGGGGAAGGCGAGAAGACGCTGCGCGCCAGGATCGACATGGCCTCCCCCAACCTCAACATGCGCGACCCGGTCACCTACCGGATCCTGCACTCCACGCACCACCGCACCGGGGAGAAGTGGTGCATCTACCCCATGTACGACTTCGCCCACTGCCTGTCCGACTCGCTCGAGGGCATCACCCACTCCATCTGCACACTGGAGTTCGAAGACCACAGGCCCCTGTACGACTGGTATCTCGACGCGCTGGACGTCTACCACCCCCAGCAGATCGAGTTCGCCCGGCTCAACCTCACCTACACGGTCATGAGCAAACGCAAGCTCCTGCAGCTCGTTCAGCAGAAGCACGTGAACGGCTGGGACGACCCCCGGATGCCCACCATCGCGGGCATGCGCCGGCGGGGCTACACGCCCGGGGCCATCCGGAACTTCTGCGAGCGCATCGGCGTGGCCAAGAACGACAGCGTCGTGGACGTTGAGCTCCTGGAGTTCTGCGTCCGTGAAGACCTGAACCTGAAGGCGCCCCGGCGCATGGCCGTGCTCGACCCCCTCGAGGTGGTCATCGAGAACTACCCCGAGGGACAGGTGGAGGAGTTCCGGCTCCCGAACCACCCGGACGACCCGAGCTTGGGCTTCCGCACGGTCCCCTTCTCGAAGACCGTGTACATCGAGAAGGAAGATTTCATGGAGGAGCCCTCCGCGAAGTTCTTCCGCCTCGCCCCGGGCAGGGAGGTGAGGCTCAGGGGCGCCTACTTCCTCACGTGCACCGGGGTGCGGAAGAACGGCAGGGGCGAGGTGACCGGGCTGACCTGCTCCTACGATCCGCTCACGAAAGGCGGCGACGCCCCGGACGGCCGCAAGGTGAAGGGCACCCTCCACTGGGTCTCCGCGGCCCACGCCCTCAAGGCGGACATCAACCTCTACGACCGGCTCTTTCAGGTGCCCAGCCCGGAGGGGGGAGATAACTTCCTCGACCTCCTCAACCCGGACTCGCTCAGGAGGCTCTCTTCGGCCATGCTCGAGCCGTCCCTCGCAGACGCGCGGCCCGGCGCCACCTTCCAGTTCGAGCGGCAGGGCTATTTCTGCCTCGACGAAAAGGACGGTCAGACCCCGGTGTTCAACCGCACCGTGACGCTCCGGGACACCTGGGCGAAGATCGACAAGGGCGAGGGGGACAGGGGCAGGAAGAAGGCTCCGGCACCCGGGGTCAAGCCCGCGCCGAAAAAAGAGGAAGCCCCGAAGATCGCCATGGAGGACTTCGCGAAGGTCGACCTCCGGGTGGGCCTCATCCGCGAGGTGAGCCTGGTGGAGGGTTCCGACAAGCTCCTGAGGCTCATGGTGGACGTGGGCGAAGGCCGCCTCCGGCAGATCTTCGCGGGCATACGCCCCGCCTGCCCCGACTTGGACGACCTCCTGGGAAGGAAAGTAGCGGTGGTGGCGAACCTCAAGGAACGCCAGATGAAGTTCGGGCTCTCCGAGGGCATGATCCTCGCCGGCGGCGAGGGTGAGCGCATGGGCATCGTCACCTTGAACGGCGACCCGCTGCCCGGGGACAGGATCTCCTAGCCAGGGGTTCCCGTGGCGGCATCGCCTTCCTTCACCGCCGCTGCGTCTCCTGTTCCCGGTTTCCCCGGGCCATGGAAGCCGCTGCGCCCAGGGCGCACAGGATGGTGAAGATGACGAAGCCTGCCCTCATGCTGGCCATGAACTCCGGGAAGACAGCGGGCACGATCCTGCTCCCGCCCATGAAACAGGAAAAGAGGAGAAGCACGATGCCCATGCTGGCCGCCTGACCCGTGAGGCGCATGGTGGAGATCATGCCCGAGGCCAGGCCCTGCTTGCCCCGGTCCACGGAGCTCATGATGGCGTTCGTGTTGGGCGAGGAGAAGAACGCGAACCCCAGCCCGATGACCAGGAGTGGGGCCAGGATCTGCCACAGGGGGGCGTCCTGGTGGAGAAAGGCCAGGGGAAAGAGCCCCAGGCAAGTGATGGCCATGCCCAGGGTGGCGAGGATCCCCGGGTCCGCCCGGTCCGAGAGCCTCCCGGCCAGGGGGGAGAATGCCATCATGACCAGGGGCTGGGACACGAGCACCAGGCCCGCCCCCTCTGGGCTCATGCCCCTGACGTACTGGAGGTAGAGGCTCATGAGGAACGACAGGGCGAAGGTGGCGCTGTAGTGGATGAACGCCGCGGCGTTGGAGAAGGCGAACTGCCGGTTGCACGTCATGAGGCCGATGTCGAGCACCGGGCTCCGGGCCTTTTTTTCAACGGTGACGAAGAGGGCGAGCCCCAGGAGCCCTGAAACGGTGAGGCCCACGCCCAGGGGCTGCGTGACCTTCGAGAACCCGTACATGGCCGCAATGAGGCTCACGGAATAAATCAGGGAACCCTTGACGTCAAGGGCTTCCCCCTCACGCCCCTTCCCGTCGTCCTCGATCCCTTCCAGCGCAAGGGCGAGGGCCGCCAGGCTCAGGGGGACAGTGGCCAGGAACACGCCCTCCCAGCCGAGGGCGCCGGTGATCACCCCGCCCGCGAACGGCCCGATGGAGAGGCCCAGGTAAGTGGCGGCGATGTTGATCCCCAGCGCGGAGCCGCGCTCCTCGGGGGGATAGACCGCGGTGAGGATGGCCACGCCCGTGCCGAAGATCATGGAACTCCCGAGACCCTGCAGGACGCGGGCTGCGATGAGCAGGCCGGGGCTCCAGGAGAGGCCCGCGAGCACTGAGCTCACGGTGAACAGGGCAAGGCCCCCGATGTAGAAGCGCTTTTTCCCGTAGATGTCCGCCGCGCGGCCGATGGGCAGGAGGAACACGGCCGAGGCGATGAGGTAGGAGGTGGAAATCCAGTTGAGGGTGACGGCGTCGAGGGAGAACGCCCGCCCGATGTCCGGCAGCGCGATGTTCACCGCTGACCCCATGAAGGGGGTGAGAAAAGACGAAAGCGACGCCACGGCGAGGACCGCGGTTTTCCTGGTCCTGATCCTCATGGGTTAGGGGGTGCGGGCAGCCGCCTGCTCCGGGCCGGACGCATCAGTCCCGGTCTTCCATCCGGAGCCTTTTCCTGGTGAGGTTGTACTTCTCGGCCTTGAGGTAGAAGGTCTTGTAGTTCAGGCCGGACTCCCGGGCCGCCTCGGCGATGACCCCGCCGTGCTTCTTCAGGAGGTGTTCGAAGTACTTGCGCTCGAACTGCTCGATGAGGGTCTGCTTGATCTCGTGGTAGCCCGCCCCGCCTCCTGCGTCCACCCAGATGGTGGGCGCGTCCGCCGCCTCCTCCACCGGGGTGGAGACGACCTCGTGGAGGTTCCTCCCCAGGTCGGGCAGGGTCTCGATGCGCTCCGAGCGGCAGGACACGATGGCCCGCTGGACGGCATTCTCCATCTCCCGGACGTTGCCGGGCCAGTGGTATGCCAGGAGCTGGTTCATGGCCTCCCGGGAAACGCCCTTCACGGGCGAGCCGAACTTGGCGGAGTACTTCTTGATGAAGTGGTCCACCAGGAGCGAGATGTCGTCCTTGCGCTCGCGCAGCGGCGGGATGATGACCGGGAAAACGGAGATGCGGTAGAAGAGGTCCTCCCGGAAGAGCTCCTTGCGGATCATGTCCTGGATGGGCCGGTTGGTGGCGCAGATGACCCGGAAGTCGCAGTCGATCTCCCGGTTGCTCCCGAGCCGGGTGATCTTGCCGTCCTCGATGACGCGCAGGATCTTGGCCTGGAGGTCCAGGGGGATGTCGCCGATCTCGTCGAGAAAGAGGGTGCCCGTGTGGGCCTTCTCGAACTTGCCGATGCGCAGGCTTACCGCGCCCGAGAAGGCCCCCTTCTCGTGGCCGAAAAACTCCGACTCCAGGAGGTTCTCCGGCACGGCGGCGCAGTTGATGGTGACGAAGGGTTTTGCCCTCCGGTCGGAGCGCGAGTGGATGGAGCGGGCCACGAGCTCCTTGCCCGTGCCCGTCTCGCCCAGGATGAGCACGGTGAGGTTGGTGTCCGCGGCGGTGAGGATCTGGTCGTAGAGCTTCTGCATCCTGGGGTTCGCCCCCACGAGCTGGTCGAGGCCATCGGCGTACTGGCTGATCCTGCCCTTGAGCTCGATGTTCTCCGCCAGGATCTCCTGCTGCCGGATGATCTTGGAGATGGAGAGCTCCAGGGTGTTCATGTTGAAAGGCTTCTCGAGGAAGTCGTAGGCGCCGTACTTCATGGCCTCCACCGCGCCTGACACCGAGCCGAAGGCGGTGATCACCACGACGTAGGTCGAAGGGTACTGCTTCTGGATCTCCTGCAGGAGGGCATAGCCGTCCATCCGGGGCATCCTGATGTCCGTGATGACGATGTCCTGGGCCTTGAGCTTGAGCTTCTCGAGGGCATCGACCCCGTCCCGGGCAGTCTCTATCTCAAGGTCGAGGCTGGACATGAGGAGGGCCTCCTTGAGCTGCTCCAGGAAGACCTGCTCGTCGTCCACGATGAGGATCTTCTTCCTGCCCGGGCTGAACCCCTCCCCTTCGCTCTCCGGAGCGCGTGCCGTGCGGTTCTTCTTCATGCTTTTCCCTTGGCGCTGTTCGATACGGCCGGCCCGGCCAGGGTCTGGTCCTTGGGTATGCGGACGGTGAACCGGGAGCCCAGGCCCGCCGCGCTCTCCACCTCGATCTCGCCGTGGTGCATGTCCGTGATCTTCTGGACCAGCGCCAGGCCGAGGCCCGTCCCCCGCGCCTTCTGGGTGTAGAAGGGCTGGAAGATAAGCTGCAGGTCGTCCTGCCCGATGCCGATCCCCGTGTCCTCCACGATGATCTCCATGGCGTCCGCCGTGTACTCGTGGCCCTGGGACTTGAAGGTGTGTTCGGGCTTGAGGATCGTGGTGATGGTGAGCTTCCCCCCTTCGGGCATGGCGTCGAGTGCGTTTTCGATGAGGTTTTCCAGGAGCTGGCGGATCTGCACCCCGTCGATGACGAGGGTGTCGTTCCGGTAGTCGAAGTCGGTGGCGATCTCGATGGCGTGGTTGTCGCACTGCTCCATGCGGTTGAACAGAAGGCCCTCGATAATGTTGGAGAGGCTGTAGGACTTGGGCTTGATCTTGCCCGAGCGGGTCCAGTCGAGGATCTGGGTCACGAACTTTTCCAGGGTGTCGATGCCGCTGGTGACCCCTTCGAGAATCCTCTTCTGCCGGTCCTCCAGGGACATGGCTCCCTTGAGGAGCTCGATGCCCGTCTTGATCTTCTGGAGGGGGTTCCTCACCTCGTGGGCCACGTGGGCGGACATCTCTCCCAGGACCGCCATCTTCCGGGTCTTCTCAAGCTCCTTCTCCATGCTCTTCATCTCGCTGATGTCGATGATGGACACGATGCTCTGCCGGGTACCGGGGATGAGCCCGATGGTGAGGAAGGCGTCTTTGATCCCGCCGTTCTTGTCCAGGAGCCGGAACTCGTATTCCGAGGGCACGTCCCTGCTGCCTTCCCTCCTGGCCTTGTGGTAGCCCACCATGCGCTCCTGGTCCAGGGGGTGGACGATCTCGGTGAAGGGCATCTTGCCCTCCATCTCTTCGCGGGTGTAGCCCGTGAGCTTTTCCATCTGCCTGTTGACGAGGGAAATGACCCGGCTCTCCTCCAGGAGCATGATGCCGGTGCCCGTGTGCTCCACCGTGGTGCGGTACTTGGTTTCGGAGGCCCGCAGGGCCTTCTGCTGGATGCGCTTCTGGGTGATGTCCCGGATGATGTTCTGGGTGGCGGGCCTCTTCTCGTACTCGATGAGGGAGGGGGTGATCTCGAAGGCCCGCCAGGAGCCGTCCTTTGCGTGCAGGGCGATCTCGTACTGGTCGGGGACGGCCTCGCCCTTGATCCGCTTGTCGTAGCGGTTCTCGATGAGCTGGGCGATCTCCGGGCGCATGATGTCGAGGAAGCCCATTTCGGAGAGCTCCTCGGCAGTGTACCCCAGGAGCTCGCGGAATTTCGGGTTGGTGTACTTGAAGCGGTGGTCCTGGTAGACGAAGATCCCGTCGTTGGCCTTCTCCACGAGCATGCGGTACTTCAGCTCCGAGGACTTGAGGCTTTCCTGGACCTCCTTGATGGGCCTCAGATCCCGGAAGATGCTGATGCCCACCAGGGGCTTGCCCTCGTGGTAGACGTAGCTCGCCGACAGGGAGATGGGGATGAGGGTCTTGTCCTTGAGGTAAAGGTAGGTTTCTTCGCCCACCAGACGGTAGGGATTTTCCGCCGAACCCTGGTCCAGGAGCCCGAGGATCCGCGTGCGCTCCCCCTTGGCCATGAAATCGTCGATGTTGATCCTGCTGGAGAGGATCTCCTCGGCGCTGTAGCCGGTGATCTCCTCGGCGGCCCTGTTGAAGACCAGGGCGTTGCCCTTCAGGTCCGAGGCCACGATGGCGTCGCCGGAGTTCTGGATGAGGGCCTTGAGAAACTCGCTGTAGGAGAGGACGGCATCCTCCATCTGCTTGCGCTCGGTGATGTCCCGGGCGATGCCCAGGATGGCGGGGCCGGTGCCCAGGCTGATGACCGAGTTCGCGATGGAGATGGTGCGCTCGACCCCGAACTTGGTGATGAAGACCGCGTCGTACCTGCGGGGGGGGTCTTTCCCCTGGAGGAGCTTTGTATAGAGGGCCCTGATGTCCTCATAGGAGTCGGGGCGGGTAATGGCTTTGAGGGATGTTCCGTCGAGCTCGCCGGACCGGTAGCCGAGATTTCTCCGGAAGGCGGGGTTCGTGTAGAAAAACGCGTCGTCCTGATACACGAACAGCCCGTCGCTGGCGTTCTCCACCATGACCTGGAAGATCGCCTTGCTGATCTTCTTCAAGCTCGCGTCTTTTTTTGCTGCCCCGGTGTTCATATCATCTTGGAAAAATACACGATGGGCATTGATCTATCAACAGGAAACATTTGTTTTCCCACCCCGGGGAGGGTCGGGAAAGACCTGCGGGAGAAGGTTGGCGGTCCGGTCGGGGCGGTCGCAGGCGAAAGCCCTGGTGACAGGCGCTGCGGAGGGGAAAACCACCCGGAACAGGCCGGGCCAGGCATCGGCGGCGGCAGCAGGGTGAACTGTTACGCCTTGAATTTCCCGAAATCCTCGGGGCTCATTTTTTCCAGGATTTCCTTGAGCTTTTCCTTGTCCTGCTCGAAGCCGACCATGCCCTTGCCGGCGGGCTCCTTCGAGGCGTCCACCCGGATGGCTTCCTTCACCACGCTGTCCGCAACGAAGATGGAGCAGTTCATCCGCAGGGCGATGGCGATGGCATCGGAAGGCCTGGCATCAATGGCGAGGGTGGCGCCATTGTACTCGACGGTGATCAGGGCATAAAACACATTGTCGCGGATATCGACAACCTCGATCTTCACCACCTTCACGCCCAGGGTGTCGGCCAGGGATTTGAAGAGGTCGTGGGTCATGGGGCGGGAGTACCGCACCCCCTCGAGAGATGCGGCGATGGCGCTCGCCTCCATGATCCCGATCCAGATGGGGAGGACATATTTCCCCTCGCTGTCCTTAAGGACCACGATGGGCGCGTTGCTGGAGGGATCGAGCGCAATGCCGGCGACCTTCATCTCCAAGAAACCAGGCATCTCCATACCTCCTGACATATAACATTAAGGCCGTATTACCCATTAGTCAATGATCCCCGTGACCCCGGGCCGGTCCGGACGAATCATCCGTTTTCAATCTGACTGCTGGCAGGAAGGGGCGACTTCTGATTTTATTTCCCTGGTATCGGGCTCTTGTCCCGGTTCGACCCGAGGCGTATTTCTTTCAGGAGCTCTTCCATTTCGAAGGCCTCTTCCCCGAGGGTGATGCCTTCTTCTTCGAGCTTCTTTCTCACCGAAAGGACGAGCGGGGGTTCGATGCCTGCCCGGCGGAGCGCGTCGAGGCTGTCCGGGAGCTCTTCCCGCTTGAGATCCGCCACGAGCCGGGCCCGGGAAAGCACGAGGCACCGGGTTATGAGAGGGAGGAAGTCCTCGAGGTTGTGGGTTACGATGATCACCGTGGTGTCCGAAAGCCCCGAGATGATCTTCACGAGCTCGCGCCTGCCCGAGGCATCCATGCCCGCGGTGGGTTCGTCCAGGATGAGCACCTCCGGCATCGAGAGGAGGGCCGAGGCGAGCGCGAGCTTCCGCTTCTCCCCCGAGCTCAGGACGAAGGGCGACACCCTCTTGAGGGCGTCCGCGTCCATGCCGAACCGCCCCATTATGCCCCGGGACCTGGCCTCGATCTCCCCCTCGCCCAGGTCGAAAAAGTTCCGCAGGGAAAAGGTGAGCTCGTCATAAGCCGTCTCGTGGAAGAACTGATGCTCCGGGAACTGGAAGAGGAGCCCGATCCGCCTCCGCACGCCCGTGAGGGCCCGGGCCTTCGCCAGAACCTTCACGCTCTGCCCGTCGTAGAGGATGTCCCCTCTCTCGGGCAGGATCAGCGCGTCGAGCAGCTGGATGAGGGTGGTCTTGCCCGAACCCGCGGGGCCTATGACCGCGATCTTCTCCCCCTGGCACACCCCGAAGGACACCCCGTCGATGGCCGGCCCGCCGGCGGGACCTTCGTAGCGGTAGGAGAGTCCGGAGCACGTGATCTTCATTTCTTCCCCAGGAACCTCACCGCTTCCGGGACCTCCCAGGCATTGAGGCACGACCCCGGGGTGAGGAACCCTTTCCTCCCCATCATGACGCCGTAGCGCATATCGTCGAGGCCGCCCACGGTGTGGGCGTCCGGCGACAGGGCGATGATCCCCCCCCTCCCGACAAAGGGCTCGATGAGCCTCCAGTCGAGATCGAGCCGGATGGGGTTGGCGTTGATCTCCAGGGCCACTCCCGTTGCCAGGGCACCCTCCAGGACCGCGTCCATGTCCACCGCATAGGGTTCCCGGGCCAGGAGCAGCCTTCCCGTGGGGTGGCCCAGAATGCTGGTGAAAGGGTTCTGCAGCGCCTTGACGATCCTCCGGGTCATGGTCTTTCTGTCCATCTCCATGCCCGAGTGAACGCTCGCCACGACAAAATCGAACAGCGCGAGGATCTCGGGAGGGTAGTCGAGGGAACCGTCAGGGAGGATGTCGGACTCGATGCCCTTCAATATGGTGATGCCCCCGAGGGAATCGTTCAGCTCGTCTATCTCCCGGTGCTGCTTCTCGAGGGCGTCCACGTCGAGGCCCCCCGCGTAGGAGGCGCTCCGGCTGTGGTCCGAGATCCCGATCCACCTGTACCCCCTGTCCCGGGCCGCCCGTGCCATCCCGGAGAGGGTGCACACACCGTCGCTGTAGGTGCTGTGGTTGTGGATCGTGCCCCGGATGTCCTCCAGGGTGATGAGTCCGGGCAGCGAGAAGCCCCGGGCGAAGGCCATCTCCGAAGGCCGGCCCTCCCTCACCTCGGGTGGCAGGTACTGCAGGCCAAGGAGCCCGTAGAGGTCCTCCTCGCCGAAGACCGCAACCGGGCTCCCCCCTTTGAAGACCCCCTTTCCGGAGACCTCTACGCCCAGGGCGGCGGCCCTCTCCCCGAGAGCCCGGACGTGGTCTTCCGAGCCTGTGGAAAGGAGCAGCGCGGCAGCCCGGGACTCGGGGGGTGCCGCGTGCAGCACCACCGGGGCATGGTGCAGACCCGAGGGGATAACGAGCGTGTCACCCCGGATGAACGCCTGCGCCGAGCCCAGCGAAGAGGCGAGGCCCTCGAGCGTTCGTAGATCACCCTGCACGAGGAGTTCCACGGCATCTATCACGTCTCCCCCCCTGCGGCACTGCCCCGTGACCTCGGAGAAAACACCCAGCGAGGCGAGCTTCGCCCCCATTGAGAAGGCGGCCTCATAGGCCTCGTCGAGGGTGCTCTTCCCCCGGTAGCCCATGACCCGTTCGATGGCCGGGGGCAAATCCTCGAGGAACTTCCGCGGGAAGGCCCTCAGCCCCGAGAGCCGGCCCTCCTTCAGGGCCGGCAGGAGGTCATCCACCGTCTCGATCCCCCGCTCCCGCTGGAGGGTTCTGATCCGCTTGAAGCCCAGCCCGGGAACCTTCAGAAGCTCGTCGAAGCCCTTGGGGAGGAGGGAAACCACCTCACTGAGGTCGGAAAAGTCCTCCTCGATCGCCCAGGCCCTGATCTTGGCGGAGATGGCCTTCCCGATCCCCGGGACCTGCGGCAGAAGATCCTCCCGGGCGAGCTCCGCCGCTTCCCGGTCGAGGCGCATGACGGCTTCCGCGGCCTTTCGGTATGCAGCCACCTTGAAGGGGTTCCCGTCAAGATACTCCAGGGCGCTCGCCATCCGGAGCAAAAGACCGGCAACCGTTCCGTTATTCAAGCGCCCTCCCTTTGGCGTGGCCCTCGCACGCCTGAGTGAGCACGATCCTCACCAGGGCATGTACCGGGGCCTCCCCCGCCACCTCCACCTTGATGTAGTTCGACGTGAGCCCCGTGAACCCGCCCCCGTATGCGCTGGTCACGACGGCCTCTTCCTCGCGGCCGATGCGCGAGGAGATGAAGGCGCTCCTTTTGGCCTTCGAGAGCTCCCTCATCCGGCGCGCCCGTTCCCTGGCCACGCCTGCGCCCACGACCCCTTCGAACCCCGCCGCCGGGGTGCCGGGGCGCTTCGAGTAGGGAAAGACGTGCAGATAGGCGAGATCGAGCCCTTCCACGAGGCTTTCCGTCTCGGAAAAATCCCCCTCCCCTTCCCCGGGGAAGCCCACCATGACGTCGGAGCCGATGGCCATGCCCGGGGCCTCCTCCCTGAGCCGGAGCACGAGGTCCCGGAAATATCCCGCCCGGTAGGGCCTGTTCATCCGGGAGAGCACCGCGTCCGACCCGCTCTGGAGCGGCAGGTGGAGGTGCCGGCATATCCGCCCCTCCCGGGCGATGAGGTCGACGAGCTCCGTAGTCACGGTCCAGGGTTCGATGGAGGAGATGCGTATCCTCGGCATGGCGCTGCCCTCGATGATCTGTTGGAGCAGGCTTGCCGCCCCGCCCTCGTAAAGCCCGATGTTGATGCCCGTGAGGATGATCTCCCTGAACCCCGCCTCGTGGAGGCACTCGATCTCCCGCAGGATCTCGCCCATGGCCCTCGATCGCGGCCCCCCCCTGGCTTCCGGCACGATGCAGAACGTGCAGCGGTTGCTGCACCCGTGCTGGACGTTCACGAAGGCCCGGGAATGGCCCCGGAAGCGGGTGATGTGCCCGGGCAGGGGCACACCCAGGGCTTCGGGCAGGTTTCCGAAGGGCACCACTTCCAGGGAGCCCGAGAGCGCACGGACCTCCCGCGGGTACGCGCCCGCCATGCACCCGGTGACCACGAGCCGGCTGCCAAAGGCCGCGCCCCTGCGGATGAGCTTGCGCGCCTCCGCATCCGAGCGGTGGGTGACCGTGCAGGTGTTCACGAGGTAGAGGTCCGCTCCGGGGAGCGAGAAGTCCTGCTCCACGGCCCCGCCCTGCACAAGGGCCTCCCGGACGAGCTGGCTCTGGTACTGGTTGACCTTGCATCCGAGGGTGGCGATGGCGAACTTCATAAGGCGGAACCGTTCCCGTTGCGGCTTCTCCGGCGCCGGAAAGAGTCCGGGCCGGGCTTCTTATGCTTCATCCTTGAGCTTGCTCTTGATCTCCTTGAGAAACTCGTCGGTGGCGTCCGTGATCTTCACCCCGGTTTCCACACTGCCCGAGACGTCCTTGATGGACCACAACGCCTTGCCCTTCGCCGTCTTTCCGGCGATGGAGATCTTCATGTCCCGGTTCGACGAGACCTTCTCCCGGGTCTTGAGGAGCAGGCTGTCGTCTTCCGCGTTCAGGAGACCGCCCTCCTCGGGCCCCAGGCCGATGTCGTAGACCAGCGGGGCCTCGGTCCTGCGGTGCCTGAACTTGAGGTGCTGCTGGTAGGCGTCCTTGTGCTCCATGCTCCTGAGCTGGGAGTCCATGTTGTAGATGGTGTTGAAGTACTTGATCTTCTGCTCGTGGCGGGCAACCTTGGACACGTTCTTGAGGAGTTCCTTGCGCTGCCGCTGGAGAGTGTCGAGGAGGTGCTTCCATGAGGCTTCGTACTCACGGTTGCCCCGGTTGGCGAGGTAGGTGTTGATCATCGAGGGGAGCCTCTTCTTCACCTGGACCTCGAAATCCTTCAGCATCGCCTCGAACTCTTCGCGTGTCATGGACGTACCATAAATCATTACACGAGCAAAAATCAAACGGTGTTTTCCCGCCTTCGAGATGCCCGAGTGCGGGGCAAGGGGGGCAATGGCCCTTTACCGTCGGCGCCCTGTTCTGTTAATATAACCCGTATGAAGATACTTTTCTGTTCACCCGAGGCGGCACCCTACGCGAAGACCGGGGGTCTGGCCGACGTGAGCGGGGCCCTGCCCGGGGCTCTCAGGGAGCTCGGCGCCGACTGCCGGGTGGTGATGCCCCTGTACCAATCCGTGAAGAAGGCCTTCACAGGCCTGAAGCACGTGACCGACATCTCCTTCCTTTCGGGTCAGGGCGTGTCCCAGGGCAGGGTCTATGCGGACGGGCCCGTGCACTTCATCGAAAACGACGCCTACTTCAACCGCGACGGAATCTACGCCTATGCCAACCGGGACTTCCCGGACAACCTCGAGCGGTTCGCCTTCTTTTCCCGGGCGTGCGTGGAACTCGCGATCACCTTGGGCGACGTGGACGTCATCCACTGCAACGACTGGCAGACCGGGCTTATCCCCGCCTACCTCCACGCCCTCGAGGCGAAGGGCATCAAGTCCTGCTATACCATACACAACCTCGCCTACCAGGGGATCTTCGACGCGGTGCTCTGGCCCCTGCTCTTTCTCCCCTACGACTTCTTCCGGCCGGACCTCATGGAGTTCTTCGGCAACATCAATATCATGAAGGCAGGCATCGTCTTCGCCGACCAGGTGACCACGGTGAGCCCCTCGTACGCTTCCGAGATCCAGACTCCGGATTTCGGGGCAGGCCTCGACGGGCTGCTCCGGGCCGTGTCCTTCAAACTCTCGGGCATCGCCAACGGCATCGACACCGTGGTCTGGGACCCGGCAACCGATCCCCTCATCCCGCACTCCTTCGACAAGGATCGCCTGGATGGGAAGGCCCGGTGCAAGCTGGAGCTCCAGAAACGCTTCTCCCTGGAGCAGAAGCCCGGTTCGCCCCTCTTCGGCCTCATCGGGAGGCTGGTGGACCAGAAGGGGATCGACCTCGTGATCAAGATCATGGAGGACCTCCTTTCCCGGGACGCACAGGTGGTGGTCCTGGGCACGGGAGAAAAGTGGCACGAGGAGAACCTGCGTCGGCTGGCCGAGCGCCACCCGACGAGCCTGGCCGCCTTCATCGGGTTCGACGAGGCCCTGGCGCACGTCATCGAGGCGGGCTCGGACTTCTTTCTCATGCCGTCCCGCTTCGAGCCCTGCGGGCTCAACCAGATGATCTCCATGCGCTACGGCACCATCCCCATCGTCACCGGCGTGGGAGGCCTGAGGGACACGGTCACCTGCCTGGGCGAAGGGGATACCCCCCAGGGCGTCCGGGTGAAGTTGCCCGCACCGGTCCAACTGCTCCACGCCGTGGACGAGGCCTGCGCCCTCTACCGGGAAGACCCGGCCGCCTTCTGCCGCTTGCAGAAAAACGCCATGGAAAAGAATGTGGATTGGACCCAGTCCGCATTACAGTATTACGATATGTACAGTAAAATGTTGAATTCTCGAGAAAGAGAGAGATAAACAAAGGACGGAGTTTTCTACAAATTGTAGATAACTCCATCCGATGGTGAGAGGAGCGGATTCCGGCTCGCCCTCTCCCAAAATCAGCACCGGCAAGGGTTCATTTTCCAGCTACTCGATATTATTAATGAATTAACTGTTCAGGCAAAATTAACAAACCTGGTGATAATCGCTATGCGTTGGGTTTGATCTTTTCCCGGGGAAAAGTCATTATGCCCCGCATACGCATTGCAGTATGCTGTCACCTTGGAGGTTGATGTGGATCGCTATGAAGTAATCAGGGAGTCTATGCTCGCACGGATTCCTTCCGCTTCCGAAAGGGCGCTCATAGAACTGATTGACATCTCCGAAGAGGATGGAACGATCGTCATAGCCTGTCCCAACAGCTTCTCTCAGAAGTACCTGAACAAGCAGTACAAGGACTTCATCGCCCGGCGCATCCGCGAGCTGTTCGGCCGGGACGTGGAGTTCCAGTTCTGCGTCCGGGCGGGGCGCGAGCTTCCCCGGGACGGCGGGGAGCACCCCATCCAGATGACGCTGCCCGCATTGAGCACGCCTTCGCCGGCAAGCGGCCTCAACACGAACTTCACCTTCGAGGAGTTTATCGTGGGCAGGTGCAACGCCTTTGCCTACGAAGCGGCCATGGCCGTCTCGGACGAGGAGATCTCCAAGTACAACCCCCTGTACTTCTACTCGGACATCGGCCTGGGCAAGAGCCACATCGCCCACGCCATCGGGAACAAGGTGGTGAGCGCCAAGTCCTCCACGGGCGTCCGGTACACCACGGCCAGGGACTTCTCCCAGGACTTCGTCCACTCGGTGCGGAACAACTGCCAGTCCCTGTTCAAGAAGACCTATGCACCGGCGAAGCTCGACGTGTTCTTCATCGACGACGTGCATCTCTTCAAGAACAAGGAAAAGACCCAGATGGAGCTCTGCCACGTCATCGACGACCTCATCTCCGCGGGCAAGCAGGTCATCCTGTCGGGCTACCGCCCGCCGTCGTCCATGTCCCAGATCGACAAGGGCCTGCGCTCACGCTTTTCCGCGGGCCTGGTCATAGACCTGAAGCGTCCCGACAAGCTCACCAGGGACAAGATCGTGCGCTACAAGGCTTCGAAGAACGGCATCACCCTGCCCGAGGAGGTGGTAGAGTTCATCAGCGCCAACGTGGTTTCCTCCATCCGGGAACTCGAGAGCGCGGTCATGACCATTACGGCCATGAGCTCCCTCATGAAGCGCAGGATCACGCTGGACCTCGCCCGGGAGCTCCTGGAGGGAACCCTCGAGAAGCAGCAGCGCATCACCGTGGAGCTCATCCAGAACTTCGTTTCGAAAAACTTCGCCATCACCAGGGAGACGCTGGTGTCGCCATCGCGGAAAAAGGAGATCGTGTACCCCCGACAGGTGGCCATCTTCCTCTGCCGCCGCTACACCAGGGAGCCGCTCCAGAACATCGGCAACGCCTTCTCACGCAAGCATTCCTCCATCATCCACTCCCTCGAGGCCATCGAGGCCATGTACAAGGACAACCTCAAGGTGAAGCGGGAGATCGACTTCCTCATCGAAAAGTTCGAGGCGGAAACGGCCTGAGGCCGGGGCGGGAGTCCACCCGCTTGTTTTTTTCCAGTGCCCGCCTATTATCAATCATCAGAAGCCTTCCTCCCTGATAGGCCCACGCATGAGATGGGGCCGGTTGCCTCCCGCGTATTACCAGTCATCTGAAACCTTCCTCCTGCAGACCAGATGAAAAGGGGATCCCGTGGATGAGCTCAGAACGAGATACAAGTGCTTTCAGTGCGAGACCAGGTTCTACGATCTGGGCAGGCCTCTGCCCGTCTGCCCCTCCTGCGGCGAGAACCGGCACAACCGGGAGTACCGGCAGGTCGTCGAACACAGGAAAAAGCGCTCGTCCCGCAACCCCTATCGGGACATCCATCTCGTTTTCGGTGAACAGGTAGACCTGGTGGAGTGTGCGGACCACGAAGACCACGAAACCCTGCACGAGGTCGATGGAGAAAAGGGAGGGGAGAGCTGTCACGAGGAGGAATACCCCCTGGAAGCCAAAGAGTTCGGGGCTGGCGAAGACGGGTACCGGCCGGACTCACCCGGGCCGGAAATTCCGCCGGGGAAATCTTCTTCAGGCCGAGCCCTCCTTGACGATCCCTGCGGCTTCCCTGCTGAGGTCCCTGAAGTTGTCCACGCCGGTAAAGAACTCGCGCATCATGGCCACCCAGTAGTACTGACCCTTCCGGGTGAGCTTTATCCTCTTCCCCTCGAAGGTGACGGCCCCGACGAGACGGAAGAACAGGAGCTCCGGCCCGAGCAGGCTCCAGACAGGGGCATGAAACTTCTCCCGGAACATGTCCGTGTCCATGCTCAGCCCGAAGAGCCCCATGAGCAAGGCATACCTGGCCAGCTCCCTGCGGGAAAAGATCTTGCGCGCGGACAGGGGAAACCTGCCCTCCTTAATGCGTCTTCCGTAGTCGGACAGGGAGAAGGTGTTGGCGTAGATCCCGCCCGCCACGAGCCCGAAAGCGCCGCTTCCTGCCCCCACGTAGTCATCGTTGATGACGATGTACTCGTCGATCATTGACGCACCCCTGCGGGAGAAGCACCAGGCCGAGCTCGGCTGGTAGAGGCCATCGAGGGCACCGGTGATGATCCCGTAAAAGCGCTTTTCCGTTTCCTGACCGGAGATGCCCATGATTCCCTTCATGCGGTCCCGGGTGAGGCTGGAGACCATGAGGGGATAGAAGGTGATCTGGTCCGGCGAGAGTTCCACGAGGGTCTGCAGGTCCTGCCGGAGCATTCTCTCCGTCTGGATGGGGAAATTGTAGATCATGTCCACGTTGAGGGTGTCCACGATCCCCTGCGCATCCCCGATCCTTTCCCTGAGCAGCGCGGAGCTGCCATACTTGTGGAACCTGCCGATGGCCTGCAGGATGCCGTCGTCGAAGGTCTGGACTCCCACGGAGACCCGCTTGACGTTCCTGTCCGCAAGGTCGGCGAGGAGCCGCCTGTCAAGGCGGTCCGGGTTGGTCTCCACCGAGATCTCGGCCGGGGAGAAGTACCCGTTCAGACTGTCGAGCAGCCCGAGGAGCTCGTCGGGCAGGACGGTGGGTGTGCCGCCGCCGATATAGACACCGGAAAAGGAGTACCCCCGGTCGTGATACATCCGGAGCTCTTCCTTCAACGACCGGAAGTATTCCCGGGCAGCGTCTTCCCGGAAGGCCACCCGGTGAAAGGAGCAGTAGGGGCAAAGCTCGGAGCAGAAGGGCACGTGGAGGTACAGGTGCACGGGTTTTTCCGGGGCCGGGGGGGGCTCTATCTCCCCCTGGTTCTCGAAGGAAAAGCAGTGCGCAGTGTTGTGCCTGATGACCCGGGAAATGAAGCGTTCTACCAGCATGCCCTACCTCGACATCCTGATGATGAAGAGGACGGCGCTCACGAAAGCGCTCAGGACGATGCAGGTGGTGATGGGAAGATAGATGCTGCAGCCGGGCTTCACGATCCTGATGTCACCTGGAAGCCTCCCGATCCAGGACAAACCGACCCCGGCATAGAGCAGGACGCCGACGAGGGTGACGAAGGCGCCCAGGAAAACGAGGGTGATGCCGAGATTCTTCATGCACAGGTATATAGAGGAATCGTTCGCTGAAATCAATGTGCGAAGGGCGGGGCCCTGCGCTCCAGGGGAGGTGGATTACGGAATAGTAACCCCTTGCCGGGTGCATCCTCACCGGCCTGCGGCGCCCATCGGCGCGAGCCCGTGCTCCTCCCGGAAAACCTCCTCTCCCCGGTGCTTTACCTTGCACGCCAACAGATTCCATGGTAATGATCGGGGTGTCATCGGATGAAGCTTATCCGGTTTTGTGGGGGGGGAGACCATGATAGTACGTCACTTCCTTGACGTTGAGGAAGTAACATCCTTGAAGGGGGCGAACGGGGTCAGCAAGCGGACGCTTCTCGGCAAGCCTGAATCAGCACCGAACTTCTATCTCCGCCGTTTCCGCGTCGAAGCGGGCGGGAACACTCCCCGGCACTCTCACCCATGGGAGCACGAGATCTATGTGCTCTCGGGTGCCGGCGAAGTGACGGTATCGGGGGAGGGCTCGGCCCTGAGCGAGGGGGTCGCCGTGCTTATCCCTTCAGGGGAGGAGCACCAGATCAAGGCTGGCCCAAACCCTTTGGAATTCATCTGCGTCATACCGGCGGTCGAGGAATACTGACGCATGATCCCGGTCAGGGACACGAGCGTTGCCCGGGGGTTCGCCCCGGCAACCGCCGTGCTCATCTTCACCAACTTGGTGGTCTTCGTGGAAGAGCTCCGGGTGGGTGACCAGATCTTCGCGCTCTTCTCCGTGAGCCCGCTCGACGTCTACCGCTACCTCACGAAAGGTGCGGGCAGCATCCTCGCCATACACTGGGACATCCTCGTGTCGGCATTCATGCATGCGGGGTACGTCCACCTCATCGGGAACATGATATTCCTGTCGGTGTTCGGTCCGGCCCTGGAAAAGAAGGTCGGCATACCGAAGTTCCTCCTCTTCTACCTGGGAGCGGCCATCGGCGCCTTCTACGTCCACACGGCAGTCTACCCCACGTCGCCCATCCCCGTGGTGGGAGCGTCAGGAGCCATCGCCGCGGTCATGGGCGCCTACCTTATCTTTAATCCAAAGGCGAAGATTCTCACCATTCTGCCCCTGCTCTTCTTCATCGAGGTCATCGAGATCCCCTCGGTGGTCTTTATCCTCGTCTGGTTCATCCTGCAGGGGGCGAACGGGTTCCTCAGCGTGCAGAGCCATGCGAATGTCGCGTGGTTTTCCCATATCGGGGGGTTTGTCATAGGGGTCATCGTGGGCATCCAGATGAAGTGGTTTCAATGAGCCGGGGGGGGTCCCGTCGGGAAAAGAGGGGGTGAAAACCCTGGAGCCATTCCCGGAAAAAGGAGCCGCTTTCCTGGGGCAGCTCCGAAGGAGGATTGTTGGGGCATGGAAGGCTTGAATTACCTTTTCGTAATTCGAATGTGTCAGGGGTCTGGAATCCGCAACCGCCTCCCATGTCCTCCCATGCCTTTCAATCTCCGTCCCCGGGCCGTACTTGAGATTTTTTTTAAAGGTAATTTTTAGTTATCCCGATAGAAGGTCTATGTATGCGGAAGAGTCAAATTTTAGACACTGTCAGGCGGCACGCGGAAAGCCTGGGCACGATGAAGGTTTCAAAGGCCTTCCCGTATGCCCTGGTCATGGTGACCCTGCTGCTCCTGCTGTTCACCGTACCCGGAGAAAAAGGGCTCATCAGGAGCTACCAGCTGCGGCAGGAACTTCAGGACCTGCAGGTGCACAACGTCGCACTGAAGAAGAAAAACCAGACGCTGGCTCAGGAGGCCCTCATGTTGAGGGAAAACCTGGCATACATCGAGCATGTAATCGTTCAGGAAATGAACCTGGTGAAACCCGGGGACATTATCGTCGTGTTCAAAAAGGGAAAGAAATGATCACGGGGTGAGAGGATGATTTTCGAGAAGAAAACATTGTTAGGACTGGACATCGGCTCTCAATCGATCAAGTTGGTGGACCTCGCGAAGGTCCGGGGCGGCTATGAGCTCAAGTCCCTGGGGTTGGGGCTGATCCCCGCCGAGTGCATCGTGGACAAGGACATCATGGACTCCGAGACCGTGGTGGACACCATCAAGAACCTCAGAGAGAATCTCAAGCTCCGCGCCCGCGGAACGGCAAGCGCCATTTCCGGCCACTCGGTGATCGTGAAAAAGGCCGAGCTGCCGCTCATGAGCCAGGCGGAGCTCCAGCAGACACTCATGATCGAAGCCGAGCAGTACATCCCCTTCGACATCAACGACGTCTACCTCGACTCGTTCATCCTCGGAGAGAGCCTGGAGCGTTCGGACATGATGGACGTGCTCTTCGTGGCGTCGAAAAAGGAGCTGGTGGACGACTACTCCTCCGCCATCCGCAACGCGGGCCTCAAGCCCATGCTCATGGACATCGACGTGTTTGCCCTGGAGACCATGTACGAAGTGAACTACCCCGACGCCCCCGAGTCGGTGGTGGCCCTGGTTGACGTGGGGGCCTCCATGATCAACATCAACGTGCTCAAGGACGGGATGTCCATCTTCGCCCGGGACATCTCCATGGGGGGCAGACAGCTCACCGAGCGCATCCAGCGGGAATTCGGGGTGAGCTACGAGCGATCGGAGAACATCAAGACCGGATCGGACATCGAGGGCATCGACCTCGAGCGCATCAACTACATCTTCAAGATGGCGGCCGAGACCTACGTGCAGGAGATCCGCCGCACGCTCGACTTCTTCCTCTCCACCATGGTCAACGAGAACATTGAGAAGATCTACATGTCGGGCGGCTCCTGCAGGATCCCCGGGCTGGTGCCCCTGCTCGGCAAGCAGATGGACATCCCGGTGGAGATGGCCAACGCCTTCAACAACATCCACTGGGACGACAAGATATTCGATCCAGAATACATGGCCTACATTGCACCCCAGATGGCTGTGGCTGTGGGTCTCGCCTTAAGGAGGGCCGATTATAAATGGTAAAGATAAATCTGCTTCCCATACGATCGGAGTTAAGGAAAAAGGCCCTTATCGAGCACATTGCGCTCCTCGGCCTGTGCATCGTCCTCATCTTCATCCTTTCCTGGTTCGTCCAGACCTCCATCAACAACAAGAAGGAGATGCTCCAGCAGGAGATGGCGAGCACCAAGCTCGAGATCGCGCGGCTCACCGTCGAGGCCGGGGAGATCGAGAAGTTCAAGCAGCAGAAGCAGGAGCTCGAACGCAAGCTTGACATCATCAAAGATCTCAACGCCAAGAAGACCGGACCTGTGGCAGTCCTCGACCAGCTCAGCCTGCTTGTCCCCGAGAAGGCCTGGATCACCTCCCTGGCCAATTCGGGACCGAACATCACCCTGGACGGCGTGGCCATCGACAACCCCACCATTGCAACCTTCATGAAGAGCCTGCAGGCATCGCCCTACTTCCAGGGCGTGGAGCTCGTGCTCACCCAGCGTGAAGGCGCAAACCACAAGTTTACCATCAAGTGCCAAATAAAGCTGCCGAGTTGAGGTGATACTATGAACCCCATTGATTTCATATTGAGACAGAAACCGGCGGTCAAGATCCTCGCGCTTGTCATTATCCTTGGGGCGATCCTCGGCATCTACTGGCAGGTGTTCTACAGGCCGGTGGTGGCCGAGATCAAGGCCATCGAGCCCGAGCTCAACCAGCTCAAGGCCGAGCTCTCCGCCAAGCGCGACATCGTCAAGGAAAAGGGCCGCTACCTGGCAGAGCTGGAGCAGACCCGGGCAGAACTGCACCTGGCCCTCAAGCAGCTCCCCAACAAGAGCGAGATCCCCACGCTCCTGGAGAACATCTCCGAGCTGGGCATGTCGGCCGGGCTCCAGTTCAAGCTCTTCAAGCCCATGGCCGAGGTGCCCAAGAATTTCTATGCCGAGATCCCCGTGGAGATCGAGGTCGAGGGCAAGTTCCGGGACCTCGTCACATTCTTCGACGACGTGGCGAAGATGCCCCGGATCGTGAACATCTCCGACATCAACATCACCGGCAGCCAGAAGACCCCGGGATCGGCGGTAACGCTGAGCACCAAGTGCAACGCGACGACCTACAAGTTCATCGAAGAATCGGCCCCGGCGGGCACTGCAGCACCCAAACCAACGGATAAAGGAAACGCAAAATGAGAGGCTACTTACTTACATTGATCGTTATCCTGTCGATAAGCGTCGTTGGATGTTCGGGGGGCGGCAAGGATACCGCGCAGCCGGCGGACAAGCCCCTGCCCAAAGCCGCCGTCGCCCAGCAGAACATCCAGCCGGTGACGGCTCCGGTGGAGCAGCAGAAGCCCGAGTACCAGGTTACCGGCCTGCGGGACCCGTTCCTGTCTTTCGAGAAACCTCTGACCAAGGAGGACCTGAAGACCATCAAGGATCCCCTCCAGAAGCTCAGTCTTTCCCAGGTCATCATCGTGGGCGTCATCATGGGGAAAGACAAGAGGGCGCTCATCCAGGAATCGTCGGGAATGGGTTTCATCGTCAAAGAGGGCGACCTGATCGGCGAGAATTCCGGGATCGTGACCGCGATCAAAGCCGACGGGATAGCCATAAAACAGCACTTCAAAGACTACATGGGGCGCGTGAATACTCGGGAGATAGTATTGTCGCTCAAGAAGGAAGAGGGGGTATCTGAGAAATGAACAAGAGAATCATACTACCTGTACTTATCGGCCTGTTGTTGATACCTGCGTACTGTTTTGGGCTGACGATACAGAGCGTTGATTTCAAGACAGTGGACAACAAGTCGAGGCTGCAGATCGGCCTCGACGGGAAGGCCTCCTTCGACGTGGCGCGCAGCGGAGATCACCTCGTTCTCAAGATCGACGACGCCAAGATCTCCAAGAGCCTGGCCCGGCCCTTCATCACCGAGGACTTCGAAACCGCGGTCAAGGAGATCCTCCCGAAGCAGAAGGGTAAAACGGTCCTGTTCGACATCACCATGAAGAAGATCGTCCCTTACTTCGTGTCCCAGGACAAGTCGGTCCTCATCATGGATTTCGACATTCCCGACTGGGCACGGAAAACGGGCACGGATGACGTCAAGCCTGTGAAGGTCGTCCAGAAGGCCCCTGCCGCGAAGTTCGAGAAGCTCACCGCCCCCGGCAAGCCGGCTCCCTTTGCCGCCAAGGAATCCGGGATCGTCAGCGAATCGAAGGAGCCCCGGTACGTGGGCGAACGCATCACCCTGGACTTCCAGAACGCCGACATCCACAACGTGCTCAGGATCATCGCGGACGTGAGCGGCCTCAACATCGTCACCTCCGACGAAGTCAAGGGCAATGTCACCATCCGCCTCAAGGACATCCCCTGGGACCAGGCGCTCGACGTGGTGCTGGAAAGCAAGGACCTCGACAAGATGCAGGTAGGCAACGTGGTGAGGATCGACGCTGCGGACAAGATCAAGAAGGCCCAGGAGAGGAAGCTCGAGTCCAAGAAGACCGAGGAGCAGCTCGAACCGCTGGTCACCTCCGTGATCCCGGTGAACTTCGCGAAATCCTCGGAAGTCGCGAAGACCATCAAGGGCAAGGAAGTGGGCCTCGTGTCCGACCGCGGCAGCATCACTGCTGAAGACCGCACCAACGTTCTCATCGTCAAGGACATCAAGAAAAACGTCGACGACATCACCAGCATGATCAAGCGGCTCGACAAGGCGACTCCCCAGGTGCTCATCTCCGCCCGCATCGTCCAGGCCGACGACGACTTCACCAAAGGCCTCGGCGTGCAGTGGGGCGGCTCCTACCGGAACCAGTCCGACCGGAACCACTTCGGCCTGACCGGCGTGAACACCGGTCCCATCAACAGCCTCTTCAACAGCACGACCACCAACGGGAATGCCTCATGGACCACAGACAAGGTTCCCATGCCTTCCATGGCAGTGAACTTCCCGACCAACCAGGCAGCAGGGTTCGGCGTCTCCATCGGCAGGCTCGCGGGATCAGCCCTCGACCTCGACCTCAGACTCGACATCGGCGAGACCCTCGGCAGCGCCGAGGTCATCGCACGGCCCAAGATCGTCACCATGGACAACAAAAAGGCCACCATCCGCCAGGGCGAGAAATACCCCTACATCGTGCGCGACACGGAGGGCCAGCTCTCCACCGAACTCAAGGACATCGAACTCATCCTCGAGGTCACCCCGCGCATCGCCTTCGACGGCAGCGTGAACATGGAGATCTCGGTGAAGAGAAACGCCATCGGCGCCTACACGAACTCCCTGGGCGACCCGAGCATCACCTCCCGCGAGGCGGTTACGGAAGTGCTCGTGAAGAATGGCGAAACCTCGGTCATCGGCGGCATCATCGAGGAAGAGAACAAGTCGACCCTCAAGCAGGTCCCCTACCTGGGCAAACTCCCCATCGTGGGCGCCCTGTTCCGGGGCAAGACCGATGAGAAGCACAAGAAAGAGCTCCTGATCTTCATCACCCCCCAGGTGCTCGAGCCCGTCGCCCTGAAGTAGCTGCGCAAGAAACACCGCCCCCCGCGCCCGGGAAAACGGGTGCGGGGGGCGTTCTTTTCCCCCTCCCGACCCCTCTCCCGCGAAGGAGATCCGCATTGACAGGAGCACCTTATCCTTACTATATGATATGTATCTTTCTCTGGAGGAGAATTTCGCATGGCAAAAACGACGAGGAAAGACCTGCTGAACGCCCCTGACGAATTCATCACCACCACGAGCACCACGGTGAAATGGGTCAAGGAGAACCCCGTGCGGTTCGGGATCACCGTGGCTGTCGTGGTCGTCGTTTTTGCGGGCGTGTTCGGGTTCTACCACTGGAAGACGGGCAGGGACAACGACGCCATGCTCGCTTACAGCCACTCGTGGAACTCCTCCCAGCAGACCCTCGAGGTGGTGCAGAAATACGGGGACACCGACGCGGCGAAGCTCGCGAAGCTCAGGCTCGCCCGGATGGCATACAACGAGAAAAACCCCAAGATGGCCTCGAGCTATGCCCAGGAGTTCCTGGATGCCTGGGGCGACGAGGACGTCTACCACTGGGAGGGCCTCCTCATCCAGGGTTCTTCCCAAGCCCTTCTGAAGGATTACGGCAAGGCCGTCGCATCCTTTGACGAGTGCATCAAGGGCGCGCCCCAGCACATCAGGGACCAGGCCCTGTTCTACAAAGCCCAGGCGCTCATCGTGCTCGGGAAGAAGGACGAGGCGAAGAAGGCCCTGGGCGCTGTCTCTGAGAGCTACCACGACGTGTCGCTGCCGGTCCTGGCGTCGCTGGAGGCGCAGCAAGGAGTGCAGAATTAATGAACAGCAAACCGCTGAAAAATGGGAGCGGCATGTTGAAAAACATTGCTCTCTGGGTGGTCATCGCCCTCATCATGGTCATGCTCTTTCACCTGTTCAACAAGCCCGCGGCTGAATCCACCAGCATGCCCTTCAGCACCTTCCTCGAAACCCTGGACAAGGGCGAGGTCAAGGAGGTCACCATCCAGGGTGACAGCATCAAGGGAAAGCTGAACGCCGGGGCATCGTTCGAAACGTACGCCCCCAACGACCCGAGGCTCGTGGAGAGACTCACTGAAAAGAAGGTGGTCATCAACGCCAAGCCCACTGATGATTCGCCGTGGTACATGTCCGTGCTCATCTCCTGGATTCCCATGCTCCTGCTCATCGGCGTATGGATCCTGTTCATGCGGCAGATGCAGTCGGGCGGCACCAAGGCCATGAGCTTTGGCCGCTCGCGGGCCAAGCTCATGACCCAGGACAAGATCAAGGTGACCTTCTCCGACGTGGCCGGCGTGAACGAAGCCAAGGAAGAGCTCGAAGAGATCATCGAGTTCCTCAAGGAGCCGAAGCGGTTCACCTCGCTGGGCGGCAGGATCCCCAAGGGCGTCCTGCTCCTGGGGCCCCCCGGTACGGGCAAGACCCTGCTGGCCAGGGCAGTGGCGGGTGAGGCCGGCGTGCCCTTCTTCAGCATGTCCGGCTCCGACTTCGTGGAGATGTTCGTGGGCGTGGGCGCGTCCCGGGTGAGGGATCTCTTCTCCCAGGGCAAGCAGCACGCGCCGTGCATCATTTTCATCGACGAAATCGACGCCGTGGGCAGGCACCGCGGCGCGGGCCTGGGCGGCGGACACGACGAGCGCGAGCAGACGCTCAACCAGCTCCTCGTGGAGATGGACGGCTTCGAGGCCAACGAGGGCGTCATCCTCATGGCAGCCACGAACCGGCCCGACGTTCTCGACCCGGCCCTGCTCCGCCCCGGCAGGTTCGACCGCCAGGTGGTGGTGGCGAGCCCAGACGTGAAAGGCCGGGAAGGCATTCTCAAAGTCCACTCCCGGAACATCCCCATGGACGACGACGTCAACCTCCAGACCCTCGCCAAGGCCACCCCGGGGTTCTCCGGGGCAGATCTCTCGAACCTCGTGAACGAGGCGGCCCTGCTGGCTGCCCGCAAGAAGCGCAGCAAGGTCATCATGGAAGACCTGGAGATGGCCAAGGACAAGGTCCTCATGGGCGTGGAGCGCAAAAGCATGGTCATCTCCGAAGAAGAGAAGGCTACCACCGCCTACCACGAGGCGGGGCATGCCCTGGTGGCCAAGAAGCTGCCCAACGCGGACCCGGTGTACAAGGTATCCATCATCCCCCGGGGAAGGGCCATGGGCGTCACCCAGCAGCTCCCCATCGACGACCGGCATACCTACAAGAAGGACTTTCTCCTGGCCACCATCTCCGTGATGATGGGCGGCCGGGTGGCCGAGGAGCAGGTGCTCGGGGTCATCACCACCGGCGCGGGCAACGACATCGAACGGGCGACCGACATGGCGCGCCACATGGTGACGGAGTGGGGCATGAGCTCGCTGGGGCCCCAGAGCTTCGGCAAGGTGGAGCAGGAGATGTTCCTGGGCAGGGAGATCTCCAAGCGGGTCGACTACTCCGAGCAGACGGCCCAGAAGATCGATGCCGAGATCAAGTCCATCATCACCGACTGCTACAACAAGACGGACCAGATCATCCGGGACAACATCGACGTTTTGCACATGATCGCGAAGCGCCTGCTGGAAAAAGAGGTCATCGATGGCTCCGAGATCGACAGGATCATCGAAGAAGGGGCCACTGCCTAGGGCCAGGCTGGTAGCCCGCGCGGACGAGTCCACCATCCTCTCCTGCGGCGCTGACCCGGCCTCGCTCCCCTACATGGCCCCCAAGCTCGTGCACAGGAACCTCCTCGTGGAGGGGGTCAGGCTCTATGCCGCGAACATCCTCAAGCAGAACATGCTTTCCATAGGAGGGGACGTGGCCGTGCACCGGAACGTGGTGAACGGCAAGGTCGAGACCTCCGACTGCCTGATCATGGGCGACCTCCGGCACTACCGCCTCCTCGTGGACAAGCTCAGGACCCAGGGCTGTGTCGGAGATCTGGCATTTGCCATCGAGGAGCAGGTCTTCGGGGAGCAAAAGGGCCTCGCCCTCATGCTGTGCGGAAAGGTCCATTCCTGGGAAACCACCCCCCTGATCATGGGCATCCTCAACACCACTCCGGATTCGTTTTCCGACGGCGGCCTGTGGGCCGACCCCGTGCACGCCCTGGACCGGGCCGTCGAGATGGCCGGGCAGGGTGCGGACTTCATCGACATCGGCGGGGAGTCCACCAGGCCGGGCGCCCCGGACGTGGATGAAGAAGAGGAGCTGCGCCGGGTGGTGCCCCTCGTGGAGAAGCTCGCCCCGCTGGTGGGCGTGCCCCTGAGTGTGGATACGCGGAAGGCCCGGGTGGCCCGTGCCGCAGTGGCAGCCGGGGCGCTCCTGGTCAACGATGCCAGCGCCCTCGGGCACGACCCGTTGATGCTGGATGTGATCAGTGAGACGGGGGCCGGCATCGTGCTCATGCACATGCGGGGGACGCCCGGGACCATGCAGGAAAACACGGGCTATGAAGACATCGTCCGGGAGGTGTACGCCTTCCTGGACGAGCGCATTGAAGCCTGCCTCGAAGGCGGGATCGACCACCGCTCCATCCTCGTGGACCCGGGCATCGGGTTCGGCAAGGACCTCCTGGGCAACCTGCAGCTCGTACGTTCGGTTTCCCAGTTCAAGTCCCTCAAGGTCCCGGTGGTGCTCGGCCACTCCCGGAAAGCCTTCCTGGGAGCCATCCTCGGCCTGCCCGTGGGCGATCGGGAGGAAGGCACGGATGCTGTGAGCGCATGGGCACTCCTCGAGGGCGTCGACATGCTGCGCGTGCACGACGTGAAGCGCGCGAAACGCCTCAGGGACACCCTCCTCGCCGTCAGGGACGCGCGATGATCAAGGGTGTAGGCATCGACATCGTGGAAACGGCCCGCATCGGGGCCCTCGCCGAAAAGCACGGCGAGCGCTTTCTGAGACGGATCTACACTGAGGCTGAGGCGGCATACTGCCGGGGGAAAAGTGACCCCGCCCCTCACCTCTCGGCGCGCTTCGCTGCCAAGGAAGCGGCAGCGAAAGCCCTGGGCACGGGAATCGCTTCGGGCGTGAGGTTCCGGGACATCGAGGTGCTCGCGGACGGCGGACCGCCACGGCTCGCCCTCCACAACCGCGCCGGGGAGCTCGCGCGAAAGATGGGGGTCGCCCGGGTACACCTGAGCCTGACGCACGAGCGCGGCGTCTCCGCCGCCATGGTGGTCCTGGAGGGGGACGCACAATGATTCCCCCGGTCATGAGAAAGCCTCTGCACACAAAGGACATGCGCCATGCTTGAAGTGGTCACGAACAGCCCGGAAGAAACGAGAGCGCTGGGGAGAAAGGTCGGGGAAAGCCTCAAGGGGGGCGAGGTCATTCTCCTCCACGGCGACCTGGGGGCAGGAAAGACCCTCTTCACCAAGGGGGTCGCCCAGGGCCTCGGCGCTTCGGGCAAGACGGCGGTGGTGAGCCCCACCTTCACCCTGGTGAACGTCTATGAGGCCAGGCTTGACATCGTGCATGTAGATCTCTATAGGCTAGGGTTTGACGAGGTTTTCGAGCTCGGGCTGGAAGACTACATGGACCGCGAGCACGTGATGGTCGTGGAGTGGGCGGAAAAGGCCGAGGGCTTCTTTTCCGGAGCCCTGCTCGAGGTGAACTTCCAGTACGAGGGGGAGACTTCCCGCAGGATCACGATGGAAACGGGCGGGCTCGAGCTGGACCTCGAGCTTTTCGGGCGACCCTGCCCCTGAGGCGGCGAAAGATAACTCTATACCCGGAGGAACGGCATCCATGGGAGTAGTGGTACAGAAGTACGGGGGAACCTCGGTGGGCAGCGTCGAGAAGATCCAGAACGTCGCGAGGAAGATCGCCGGGCGCTACCGGGAGACGAACAGGATCGTGGTGGTGGTGTCCGCCATGTCCGGGGAGACGGACAAGCTCCTCAAGCTCGCCCGGGAGATGTCGAAGAAGCCCGACCCCCGGGAGCTCGACGTGATGGTGTCCACCGGCGAGCAGGTAAGCGTGTCGCTCCTGGCCATGGCGCTGAAAGACCTGGGCGTCCCCGCCCGATCGCTCCTGGCCCATCAGATCGGCATCTTCACGGACAATGCCTTCACCAGGGCCCGTATCCAGACCATCGAGCTCGACATGCTCAAGAAGGTGCTCGAGAACGGTGAGGTGGCGGTGGTCGCAGGCTTTCAGGGCATGACCGACGACAAGGACATCACCACCCTGGGCAGGGGCGGTTCTGACACGTCTGCGGTGGCGCTCGCCGCCGTGCTCAAGGCTGACGTCTGCGAGATCTACACCGACGTGGACGGGGTCTACACCTGCGACCCCAATATCTGCGAAAACGCCCGGCGCATCGACAAGATCTCCTACGACGAGATGCTCGAACTCGCGTCCCTGGGCGCCAAGGTGCTCCAGACCAGATCAGTGGAGTTCGGCAAGAAGTACAACGTGCCGATCCTGGTCAAGAGCTCCTTTACCGACGAGGGCGGAACCCTGACCACCATGGAGGACGAGGATATGGAAAAGGAAGTCGTTTCCGGCATCACCTATGACAGAAACGAGGCGAGGATCACGCTGCTCGGGCTGCAGGACCGGCCCGGGATTGCAGCCACGGTGTTCACCGCGCTGGCGGAAGAGAACATCAACGTGGACATGATCATCCAGAACTCGTCGGCTGACGGCAAGTCCGCGGACTTGAGTTTCACCGTGGCCAAAGGGGACTACGAAAAGGCGAACGAGATCCTGAAGAAGAAGGCCTGCGAGCTCGGCGCCCGGGACGTGGTGGGCGACACCTCCATTGCCAAGCTATCCATTGTGGGGGTGGGCATGAGGTCGCACGCGGGCGTCGCGGCGCGCATGTTCGAGGCGCTCTCGAGGGTCGGGATCAACATCATCATGATCTCCACTTCGGAGATCAAGATCTCGTGCGCCATCGACCAGAAGTACCTCGAGCTGGGCGTACGGGTCCTCCACGAGACGTTCGAGATGGACGCGCCCCTGACGGCCGAGGCGGGCAGTTGAAGAAGCGCATCGAGATCTACGACACCACCCTCAGGGACGGGGCCCAGTCCGAGGATGTGAGCTTCACCCTGGACGACAAGCGCGACATCGCGCTCAAGCTCGACGCCCTGGGCATCGACTTCATCGAGGCCGGGTGGCCCGGGGCCAACCCCAAGGACGAGCGCCTCTTCAAGATGCTCCGGCAGGTGAAGCTCAGGAACGCCAGAGCCATGGCCTTCGGATCCACCTGCAAACCGGGCGGCCTGCCGGAAAACGACCGCATGATAAAGAACCTGGTGAGCTCCGCCGCGGACGGCGTGACGGTCTTCGGGAAGTCCTGGGACATCCACATCACGGGGCCGGGAGGCCTGGGCTGCTCCCTGGAAGAGAACCTCCGCATCATCGGCGACACCATCGCCTACCTGAAGACCGTGTTTTCCTTTGTGGTCTTCGATGCGGAGCACTTCTTCGACGGATACAAGAAAAATGCCGACTACTCGCTGGCGGTGCTCAGGAAGGCGGCACAGAGCGGTGCGGACCGGCTCGTGCTCTGCGACACCAACGGCGGCGCCCTTCCCTCCGAGGTCCTCGCGGTGGTGCGCAAAACCAAAGAGAGCGTGGCTGCCCCGCTGGGCATCCACTGCCACAATGACGGGGACCTGGCGGTGGCGAACTCCATCGTCGCCGTACAGGCCGGCGCAACGCATGTCCAGGGCACCATGAACGGCCTGGGAGAGCGGTGCGGCAACGCGAACCTCTGCTCCATCCTGCCCACCCTGAGCATCAAGATGGGCCTCAAGACCATACCCCGGGAAAACATGCAGATGTTAAGCGACGTGTCCCGGTTCATCGGCGACATCGGCAACCTCTCCCACGACAAGCATCAGCCCTATGTGGGCGAGTCCGCCTTCGCCCACAAGGGCGGGGTCCACGTGAGCGCGGTGATGCAGAGCCCCTGCACCTACGAGCACATCGACCCCGAGCTCGTGGGAAACCTCCGGCGCGTACTCGTCTCGGACCAGGCAGGCAGGAGCAACATCCTCTACAAGGCCCGGGAGTTCAACATCGACCTTTCGAAGGACCACGCCACCGCCAACGACATCGTGCGGATGATCAAGGATCTCGAGGACTGCGGTTTCCAGTTCGAGGGCGCGGACGCCTCCCTGGAGCTGCTCATGAAGAAGGCCATGGGCGAGCACATGCGCTCATTCAACCTCAAGGGGTTCCGGGTGAATACCGAGCGGCGCAGCGACGACAACGACCCCATGTCCGAAGCCACTATCATGATCGAGGTGGACGGATCCATCGAACACACCGCGGCCATGGGCAACGGCCCGGTGAACGCCCTCGACCAGGCCCTCCGCAAGGCCCTGCAGAAGTTCTATCCGAGCATCAAGGACGTGTCCCTCCTGGACTATAAAGTGCGCGTCATCTCCTCGAAGTCAGGGACCGAGTCCGTGGTCAGGGTCCTCATCGAGTCCGGTGACAAGAAGGATCACTGGAACACGGTGGGCGTGTCGAGCAACATCATCGAGGCCTCCTGGATGGCCCTGGTGGACAGTATGGATTACAAGCTCTACAAGGATTCGAAACGTTTCTGAAAAACCCCGCCCAGGGCTGTGGAATATCTCAAGCATCGCCCTGCCCCCGCCGATAAGAAAAGCAAGAAGACAGCCTGCGGTGCTGAACGTGAGAAGGGCGGGTTCATGTACAAGGAAAATCACAAGATCGAGTTCCAGGGGTTGAAGAAGTGGCTGAGACAGGGGGAGTATATCATCTCCACCATCGCCGATGACGGGACCATCTGGACTTTCACGAGCAAGACCCTGCCCATCTTCGATTTCGGCAACACCAAGATCTTCCAGGCTCAGGAGTCGGGGATCGCCGAGGTGAAGGGGGTCGAGCGGGACGATGAGCTCTACTTCTCCATCCACGGGATCAAGGTGTCCAAGGTGTATGACTTCGTCTACCAGGAAGACCTGTAAGGGGGATTTTCCGGTCCAGAGGCAGTGCAGGGAGAGGGGATGCGCCACCTCTCCTTTTTCATTTCCAGATCAGGCCCAGCACGATGGAACCGATCATCATGAACATGATCCAGAGGGGCGTGCGCGACCTGTCCTTGTCCCGGGAAAGCCACTTGAGCTCCAGAAAGGTGAAGACGATCACGGTGATGGCGACCCCGGCGATGGAGAGCAGGTTCATTGTCGAGATGATGCCGATGCCCATCCAGATGCACATGGGAAGAAACAGGATTATCCATACCATTCTCCCTGTATAGCACATGATTATCCCAGGAGAAACCCTTGGAGAATCTTTTCCATTCACCGCCGTTCCCAGGGCGAAAATCGCTTGCTTTTTCCCTCAATGCCGTTATCTTTTGTCCTTGATCTTTTCCATCATCCATGAGATAGCAGGGCAAACCGAGCCGGTAGCTCAGCCGGTAGAGCATCGGACTTTTAATCCGGTGGCCGAGGGTTCGATCCCCTCCCGGCTCACTACGAACTGTGTCCCCATCGTCTAGCCAGGCCCAGGACACCGGCCTTTCACGCCGGCAGCAGGGGTTCAAATCCCCTTGGGGACGCCATCTGTCGGGAGGGGTTGCGGCAATGCCGCAATCCCTTTTTTTGTCTCCATGCGGTAAGATTCTTATATGAAAGGCGTTATGGCGAACTCAGGGAATGGATGCACGAGAGCACAGATATCCACATAATCGACACGGCAGCGAAGATGCTCGAAACCCCGTACCGGTGCGAGGAGGGCCGAGGCTACAGCTGCAACTTCAATTCAACGATGCACGTATCACCGCAGAGAACGTACTTCCCCACATCGACGCCCACGTCTTTCATGGTGAGCCCCGCTACCGAAACCGTTTTCTCTATGTCGTTCAGGCACTGGGTAAACAGATTGGAGATTCTCGACCGGATATGATCGATGTTGCCGTCTCGCAGTTCTTCCGTATTCATGCTCTCCCCCATATGCAAAGATATCTGCTATTTTATAGTATACAATGATCATGCCAGGTTTGATGAACTAATGATTCCCTATGGTTGCAAATTGAAGAAAACTGCCCGCCAGTAAAAATTGTAAATCCGCGTACAAAAATGGTCATCACCCCGATTTTTTTCCAGCGAACCTTTGAATCGGGGTTTCCGGGCGGCGAGGGGCAACGGTTCAGGAAAACAGGCCGGTTTCCCCCTCTTCCTTCTTGACCTCGGAAAAGGCGTCCACCAGTTCGGGGTCGAGCACGTTCCCCTTCATGGAGATGAGCATCTGCAGGGCCCTCTCCTTGCCGTAGGCCTTGCGGTAGGGCCGCTCGGTGGTAAGCGCGTCGTAGATGTCCGCGACGGCCACGATCCTGGCTTCGATGGGAATCTCGGCGCCACAGAGGCCCGACGGGTATCCCTTGCCGTCGAAACGCTCGTGGTGGAAAAGAATGATGTTCACGATGGCTTCCGAGAGCCGCGCCTTGCGGGCCACATCGGCCCCCCACATGGGGTGGTTCCGCACGATGTGGGTCTCCGCGTCGTCGAGGGGCCCCTCGTAGTTCAGGATGTTCTCCGACACGCCTATCTTCCCGCAGTCGTGCAGCCAGCTGCCGTACTGGACGGACTTGAGCTTCTGTTCACTCAAACCCACTTTCCGGGCTACGGAGAGTGCATAGCCAGCCACACGTTCGGAGTGGCCCTTGGTATAGGAGTCCTTGAGCTCGAGGGCCCGCACCAGAGAGAGCATGGCCGCCTCGTCGCCCCGCACGATGGACTTGATGAGCCGGTAGCGCTTCAATGCATCGGTCACCAGTTCCACCAGCTGGGAGTTCTCCCAGGGTTTCACGATGAACCGGAATACTTCCACCCGGTTGATTGCCTCGATGGCCGTCTCCAGGTCGGCGAAACCGGTCATGAGGATCTTGACGGTGTCCGGGGAAAGGGCCTTGACCAGGGACAGGAGTTCGAGTCCCGTCATGCCCCCCAGATGATTGTCGGAAACCACAACGGCGACCTCACCCGCGCGCACCTTCTCGAGGGCTTCCTCGCCGCTGGTGGCAGTCATGATGCAGAGCCCCTCGTCTTCGAATATGGCTTGCGCAATCTCGAGGATGTACTGCTCGTCGTCTACGAAGAGAATCTGTTCAGCCATCTGCCCTTAACCTCGGCGCTGTGCCGGAAGATATGATCGTGCCTGCTTATCGCATCGGCAAGGTCCTGCATGACATGAATCAATTATGCCATTTACCTGTCACGAAATAAACTTCAATCTTTACTTATATATATTTTATGGGCTTTTCAATCTGCCCGGAGCGCCTCTCTGCGTCAAAAAGTACGCATGTCTCCCGGTCGGGAAATGTGGTACAGACTACCCATGCGTTCTGCAGGGGATGTGGTGGCAATCTATTTCGATAACAAACCCTCTGTATATGCCCGCATAGAAACGATTTCGCCCGACATCAAGCCTCACTGGCTCCAGGTCCGGCTCCTGTTCCTGAGCTTCCCCCTGCAGGAAACCACCTGGATACTTCGGGAGGAATATCTCGAGGGCGATGCCTTCACCATGAAAGACATCCCCATCCGGATAATGCCCCTGGGCCGGCCGGGCGTCGAGGAGCCGCCCGAAAGGAACGCCCCGGCGAAGAAGCCCGGGTCGGGCGGCGTCCTCTCCATGGACAAATTCCGGAAAAGGAAGCAGGACGACGACACATAAGGAGAACGCCCACGCCAGGAGAGCACCGCAGCGGGACATGCCCCCGGTCGGGCGCAAGGGTTCCGGCCCGCGCTCCCATACCTTCCCTCGCCTTGAAAACAATAAGAAATTAGCCGATTTTCGGGCACTGGTTATTGTTAAAGTGGGGCGAGGCGGATGCCGATAGACATTACCATACAAGGAATATTATGGCGAACGAACGCATTGGTGATCAGCTCATAAAGAATGCCCTGATTACGCCCGATCAGCTTCTCGAGGCGCAGAAGGCGCAGAAGGTTTCCGGCACGAGGCTCGGCTCCCAGCTCGTCAAGCTCGGCCATATCACCGAAGAGCAGCTGGTGGATTTCCTCGGGAAGCAGTATGGCATGCCTTCCATCATCCTCAGGGAAGTCAACCCCGATCCCGAGGTGATCAAGCTCATCCCGCTGAACATCGTCCAGAAGTACAACGCCATCCCGTTCGAACGGAACGGCTCCACCCTCAAGGTTGCCATGACGGACCCCACGAACATCTTCGCCGTGGACGACCTCAAGTTCCTCACGGGATATTCCATCGACGTTCACGTCACCTCGGAGGAGTCCCTGAAATGGGCCCTCGACCACTTCTACGATCAGGCAGCTTCCCTTGACGACGCCCTGAGCGGCATGGAGGACGACGGCAGTATCGAAGTGGCCACCGAAGGCATGGACGCGACGGTGGGGGACCTCGAGAAGGAAGCGGACCAGGCGCCGGTCATCAAGCTGGTGAACCTCACCCTGGTGGACGCCATCAAGAAGGGCGCGAGCGACATCCACATCGAGCCCTACGAAAAATACATGCGCATCAGGTTCAGGCTGGACGGCATGCTCTACGAAGTCATGAAGCCGCCCATCAGGCTGAAGAACGCCCTGGTATCCCGCCTGAAGATCATGGCCAAGCTGGACATCGCCGAGAGGCGGCTTCCCCAGGACGGGCGCATCAAGCTGCGCGTGCAGGGGGGCAAGGAGGTGGAGTTCCGTGTGTCCATCCTCCCTACGCTCTTCGGCGAGAAGGTCGTTCTGCGAATCCTGGACAAAGCCACCCTGCAGCTCGACATGACCAAGCTCGGGTTCGAGGAAGGAGCACTGTCGCGGTTCAAGGAAGGCATATACAAGCCCTGGGGCATGATCCTGGTCACGGGGCCCACCGGCTCCGGAAAAACCACGACACTGTACTCGGCCATCTCCGAACTCAACCAGATCGACCGGAACATCTCCACGGCCGAAGACCCGGTGGAGTTCAACCTCCCGGGCGTCAACCAGGTGCAGATGCACGAAGAGATCGGACTGACCTTCGCCGCTTCCCTGCGGTCCTTCCTCAGGCAGGACCCCGACATCATCCTCGTGGGCGAGATCCGCGACTTCGAAACCGCCGAGATCGGCATCAAGGCGGCCCTCACCGGCCACCTCGTGCTCTCGACCCTGCACACCAACGATGCCCCGTCCACCATCAACCGGCTCCTCAACATGGGCATCGAGCCTTTCCTCGTGGCCTCGTCGGTGAACCTCATCGTGGCACAGAGGCTCGCACGGAAGGTCTGCACCTCGTGCAAGGAAAAGGACGAAATCACCGTTGAGACCCTCGTCCAGATGGGAATGGACCCGGAAGACGCCGCCCGGACAGAGTGCGTCAAGGGCAGGGGCTGCGCCATGTGCGGGAACACCGGGTACAAGGGCAGGATAGCCCTCTATGAAGTCATGGCCATTAACGAGGCGATCCGCGAGCTCATTCTCATGGGCGCATCAGGCACCGAAATCAAGAACGAGGCCATTAACCAGGGCATGAAGACATTGAGACAAAGCGGCCTCACGAAGATCCGCGAGGGCGTGTGCTCCGTTTCGGAGATATTGAGAATCACGATGGCTGATTAAGAGAGGGAGGAACCACCTTGGAAAACAGCATATACGATCTGCTCAAGGCAATGGTGGAAAAAGAGGCGTCGGACCTGCACGTCACCACGGGGTCGCCCCCGCAGGTGCGCGTCCGCGGAGAGCTGTTCCCCCTGGACGAGAACATCCTCGACCCCCAGGCCACGAGGACCCTGCTCTACTCCATCCTCACCGAGGCACAGAAGCATAAGTTCGAAGAAGAACTGGAGCTGGACCTCTCGTTCGGCATCAAGGGGCTCGCCCGGTTCAGGGCGAACATCTTCATCCAGAGGGGCGCCATGGCCGGCGTGTTCCGGCTCATCCCCTTCGACATCATCCCCATCGAGAACCTCGGGCTCCCGCAGGGGATCGGCAGGCTCACCACCCTTCCCCGGGGCCTCGTCCTGTGCACCGGGCCCACGGGCTCGGGCAAATCCACCACGCTGGCCTCCTTCCTCGACAAGATCAACACCGAACGCCACGACCACATCGTCACCATCGAAGACCCCATCGAGTTCGTACACAAGCACAAAGGGTGCATCGTGAACCAGAGGGAGGTCGGGGCGGACACGAAAAACTTCACCAATGCGCTCAAGTACATCCTCAGGCAGGACCCGGACGTCGTCTTCATCGGCGAGATGCGCGACCTCGAAACCATGAGCGCTGCGCTGACCATCGCCGAGACGGGCCACCTGGTCTTCGCCACCCTCCACACCAACTCGGCGGTTCAGACCGTGAACCGCATCGTGGACGCATTCCCCTCACACCAGCAGTCGCAGGTCCGCGCCCAGCTCTCCTTCGTACTCGAGGCGGTCATCGCCCAGCAGCTCATCCCCCGCGCGGACGGGAAAGGCCGGGTCCTGGCGGCAGAGCTCATGATCTCCACACCCGCTATCAGGAACCTTATCCGGGAAGACAAGATCCACCAGATCTATTCCCAGATGCAGGTGGGCCAGACCAAGCACGGCATGCAGACCATGAACCAGGCGCTCTTCACCCTCTTCAGCCGCAAGCTCATATCCCTTGACGACGCCCTCGGCTGGTCCATGGACCCCGAGGAGCTCAGGCAGATGATGGCTTCGCCCAACCAGGTGAGGGGGGGTGCCCCCCTGATGAAGGAAAGGAGATAAACCATGCCGGTTTTCGTGTGGGAAGGCAAGCTTGCGAACGGGAGCATCCGCAAGGGGGAGACCGAGGCCGAGTCGAAGGCCGCGGTGCAGCTCTTCCTCAGGCGGCAGAAGATAACCGCCATCAAGGTCAAATCCAAGCCAAAGCAGATCACCCTCTTCGAGCAGAAGATCAAGACGAAAGAGGTGGTGGTCTTCACCAGGCAGTTCGCCACCATGATCAATGCCGGTCTGCCCCTGGTGCAGTGCCTGGAAATCCTCTCTTCCCAGCAGCAGAACCCCGCATTCAAAAAGATGCTCGGCCAGATCAAGTCGGACGTGGAGGGCGGCAGCACCTTTGCCGACGCCTTGGGCAAACACCCCAAGGTCTTCGACAACCTCTTCGTCAACCTCGTGGCGGCAGGAGAGATCGGCGGCGTGCTCGACACGGTGCTCCTGAGGCTCGCCGTGTACATGGAAAAGAACGAGGCCCTCAAACGCAAAGTCAAGGGCGCCATGACCTACCCTATCATCGTGCTGTGCGTGGCCTTCGGCGTGGTGGCGGTACTCATGATCTTCGTCATCCCGACCTTCAAGGACATGTTCGAGCAGTTCGGCTCCTCCCTGCCTGCGCCTACCCAGATGGTCGTGAGCTTGAGCGCGTTCTTCCGGGGCTACTGGTATTTCATGGTGGGCCTGATCATCGCCCTGATCATCGCCTTCAAGGCCACCGCCAGAAACGAGAAAGGGCGGTATTACCTCGACTCGTTCGCCCTGAAGCTGCCGGTGTTCGGCCCGCTCATCCGGAAGGTGGCCGTGGCGAAGTTCACCCGGACACTGGGCACCATGATATCCTCGGGCGTCCCCATCATGGACGGGCTCGACATCACCTCGAGGACCGCGGGCAACGTCATCATCGAAAACGCCATCAAGTCGGTGCGGAGCGCCATCAGCGAAGGCCAGTCAATGGCGGAGCCCCTGGGCGCTTCGGGCATCTTCCCGGGTATGGTGGTTCAAATGATCTCCGTGGGTGAAGCCACCGGTGCCATGGACCAGATGCTCAGCAAAATAGCGGACTTCTACGACGAAGAGGTGGATGCTGCCGTGGATGCGCTCACCTCGTCCCTGGAGCCCATCCTCATGGTTTTCCTGGGCGGCGTCATCGGGTTCGTGGTCGTGGCCATGTACCTGCCCATATTCAAAATGGCATCGGCCGTATAGGGCCCCTGAATCCAGAACATCCCGAGCCCGGAAGGTCTTCCCTCCGGGCTCTTCTTTTCCCCCCCCTCGCCCTCCGGAAGACCTTGAGCCGGAAAGGAATACAGGGTATTACGGGGGTGTCGTGCGCCGAGAACCTCTCCGGAAAGGATAAAACCCGACCATGAGCATATTCGAGATCGTCATGCTTCTGTGCTTTGGGGCGGCCTGGCCGTCTGCCATCCACAAGTCCTGGGTATCGAGGACATCGAAGGGCAAAAGCCTGTTCTTCCTCATCATCGTGCTGGTGGGCTACGGCTCGGGCATCCTCCACAAGATATTCTACAACCTTGACTGGGTTGTCCTTTTCTACGCGGTCAACTGCCTCATGGTCACCGTCGACACGGTACTCTACTTCAGGAACGCCGCCTTCGACCACGAGCGGGACTCCTGCGTCCGTCAGGTCCCCTGAGCCCGGCCCGCAAGCTCCGAAAAGCTCGCGATCCGGATCCCCTTCTCCGTGATCTCCCGGAGGAACTCCTCCGACAGGAGGGTTTCCATCTCCCGGCCCCGCCAGGCATCGCCCCCCAGAGACGGGTGTGCCACAAGCTCGGCGGGGAACGAGCCGATGCGGAAAAGCTTATCTACGCCTTCGACCATCTCTTCGCAGCAGAAGATTCCCTCCCGGTCGAGGAGGCCCTTCATCCGCGCAGAGGTCTGTTCGTCGTGAGGGACGGGCTTTCGGGAGGTGAGGGAATACCCTGCGGGGCTGAAGCGCAGGGCGGGTATCCCGTATTCCCGGGCAAGATCGACGAGCAGGGAGAAAATGGGGAGGAACCCGTGGACATGGTGGTGGGTGTCGAGGTGGGAAGGGGTGAGCCCCCAGGAAAAGAACTTCTCGATCTGGGCGCGGGCTGCCCCTGCGCACCGGGCGAGAAACGCGCCCTCCTCGAGCTTGGACATGAGCTCAGGCCGGCTGTAGCGCTCGACACCGGGCAGGTCCCAGCCGAAAAGCGGGTCGAGGTTCACGTGGATGCCCAGGCTGCTCATCCCCGCTTTCTCAAGCCCGCCGAGAGCTTCCTCCGCAAGGGGGGCGTCGACCAGGAGGGAAGCGTCGCTGACCACCCCCCGGCCGAGCCCCAGAAAAATTCCCTTGTTGATCTCCCGGCTCAGGCCAAGGTCATCGGCGTTGACCACGAGTTCGTTCATCAGGCGTCCCGGTGCCAGTAGAGCCGGACGAACTTGTCGCCGCCGGAGCGCCTCACCTCCAGCTTGCCCCGGTACGCCTTGTACAGGGCATCCCCGATGTGCCGCGCCAGGTGGTCGTCGGTTAAGCTCACCCGGAGCGCCCCTTCCTGAGAGTCGAAGTCGATGACGCGCTTTAAGGGCGAGCGGCCGTTTTCCTCCCCGACCACGTTGGAAATCAGGTTTTCGATCTCGCCCCGGTGGCTTTTAAAATAAGAGCCGGTCACCAGCACCTCTCCCGCCGGAAACCGGTCCCTGGCCCGTCTGCACGCCGAGCAGACCCTGGGCTCGAGGAGCTTGCCTCCCTTTCTGTCCCACACCCACCTGCCCTGCCGGTAGAGGGCATGGCATTCGGGGCAGTACGCCCCTTCGGAATCCTTTCTCGCCTTGTGGTACGGATCGTTCGTTTTGGGCTGGATGATCCTGTCTGATCGCATAGGGCCTCCTGATGCTGATCTTAAAAAATATGGTACCGTCGAGATGAGCAAATGCAAGAGTGCGATGCGAGAAGCGGGCCGTTCACAGGGGCCATCAGGGGGCATTTGTTTCATCCGCCCGTGTCAGCCGGAGCCGTCCTGAATCGCGGTAATTGCGAGTCATGGAAGCTGAGAACTTGTTTCGTCCGTCAGATCGGCCGGAGTTTGTCCGGAGTGAACACTCAACATATGAATGACCCTAAGGTTTTATCAGGACAGTCCCACTCACCAGGAAACGCCGAGACCCCGAAACGTCAATGATCAGGCGGCCGTCCGGTTCCATGCCGACAACCGTGCAGGGTTCTCCCTGCTCCGTGGCGAGGTCGTGGCCCTTCAGCATCCCGTGGAGCAGGAACCGCGCCCTCACGGGCTCGAATCCCTCCTGCATGAATAGTGCGAGCCATTTCTCCAGGGAAGACGCCAGGCGCTCCGTGACCAGGCTTACTTCGAGGGGAGACCCGAGGACCTCCTCCAGGGAGGTGGCCCTGCCTGCGAGCTCGGGCGGCCAGCTCAGCCCGTTGACGTTGAGGCCTATGCCCACGGCCGCCAGACCGCCCCGGGTCTCGCACAGGATGCCGCAGAGCTTCCTGCCCCGGACGAGGAGGTCGTTGGGCCACTTGATCTCCACGGCCGCCCCATGGCCGAGGAGTGAGGAAACGGCCTCGTGTGCCGCCACCCCGGCGACGATGGACAGCCTCGCGTCCGTGGACCCGACGGTGAGGGTCAGGTAGACGTTCCTGCCTCCCGGGGAGAACCAGGGCCTGCCGTGCCTGCCCCGGCCGCCCGTCTGCTCGTCGGCCACCACGAGGAGCCCTGTCCTCCCTTCTTCGAGGGCGCGGGTGTTCGTGGAGCCCACGCTCTTAAGCTCGATCACCTCGCGGATGATGCCGGTCCCGGAGGGCCTGAAGTTCATCCCTCGAGGAGTTCCCTGGCCTTCGAGAGCTTTTCGATCTTCGACCTGAGCTCGTCCCTGATCTCGACCTGCTCGCTCACCACTTCGGGGTTGGCCTTTTCGAGGAAGTCCTTGTTGGAGAGCTTCTTTTCCTTCCCCTCGAGCTCCTTGCCCAGCTTGGCGATGGTCTTGTCGAGCCGGTCGTGCTCCTTGGCGATGTCGATGACGCCCTCCAGGGGCACGTAGATCTCGGCGGCGGCCGTGACCGCAAGGGCGCAGCGCTTCGGCCTGGGCACGCTCTGGCCCAGAAAGCCGATGGACTTCACCCGGGCCAGATCCCTGATGAGAAAGTCATGGGCCTTCACGCCCTGCTCGATCTCGGCGGTCTTCATCCGGAGCACGATGTCGAGCCCGGTGGACGGCGGGATGTTCGTCTCCCCGCGGATGCTCCGCACCCCGGAAATGATGTCGATAATGGTGCCCATCTCCGCCGCTTCAGCGGGGAAATCGAGGCCTGCGTCCGGCTTCGGGTAGGGGGCCACCACGATGGATTCGCCCTTGTGCCCGGGCATGAGCTGCCAGAGCTCCTCGGTGACGAAGGGAACGATGGGGTGCATGAGCTCGAGGATGGACGTGAACACGTGGGTGAGGACCCGTTTCGTGGCGGGAGCCGAGCCGGTGTTCAGCAGAGGCTTCGCCAGCTCGATGTACCAGTCGCAGAACGTGTGCCAGGTGAACTGGTAGAGGAGGTCGCAGGCATCGTTGAACCGGTAGTCGTCCAGGGCGGTCCTGACATCGGACACCGTTTTGTTGAGCTCCGTGAGAATCCACTTGTCCGCGAGGCCCAGGCTGTCCCCGTCGACTTTCACACTCGCCGGGTCGAAGCCCTGGATGTTGGCCAGAACGAACTTTCCCGCGTTCCAGATCTTGTTGATGAAGAAGCGGTAGCCCTGGATGCGCTTGTCGGAGATCCGCACGTCCCTGCCCATGGCCGCGAAGGCGGTGAGCGCGAAGCGGAAGGCGTCGGCGCCGTACTTGTCCATCTCCACGATGGGGTCCACGATGTTGCCCTTGGACTTGCTCATCTTCTGGCCGTGCTCGTCGCGGACCAGGGCGTGGAGATACACGTCGTGGAAAGGCACCTCCCCCATGAACCTGATGCCCATCATCATCATGCGCGCCACCCAGAAGAAGAGGATGTCGAAGCCGGTGATGAGCACGTTCGTGGGGTAGAACTTCTCGAGGGTCTTCGTGTGTTCCGGCCAGCCCATGGTCGAGAAGGGCCAGAGCCCGGACGAGAACCAGGTGTCGAGCACGTCGGTTTCCTGCCTGAGGGTTTCGTTCGGGCAGTTGGGGCACTTGTCCGGCTGCTGCTCGGACACGATGACCTCGCCGCAGTCGTCGCAGTACCAGGCCGGTATCCGGTGCCCCCACCAGATCTGCCGGGAGATGCACCAGTCGCGTATGTTGTACATCCACTCGTAGTAGGTCTTTTCCCACTGTTTGGGGATGATCCTGGTTTTGCCTTCCTTCACCGCTTCGATGGCCTTTTCCGCCAGGGGCTTGGTCTTCACGAACCACTGCTTGGAAAGGGCGGGCTCGATGATCGTCTTGCAGCGGTAGCACTTGCCCGCGGGCAGCCGATAGGCCGTCTTGTCGATGAGGTAGCCCTGCCCCTGGAGGTCCTGCTCGAGGTTCTGCCGGCACTCGAAACGGTCCTGCCCGGCATAGGCGCCAGCCTTGTCGTTCATGTTCCCGTTCTCGTCGATGATCACGATGATCTCGAGGCCGTGTCTCAGGGCCATCTCGTAGTCGTTGAGGTCATGGGCGGGGGTGACCTTCACCGCACCGGTGCCAAACTCCTTGTCCACCAGGGAATCCGCGATGATGGGGATCTCGCGGTTCATGACCGGGAGGACAAGCCTCTTCCCGACGAGGTTCGTGTACCGCTCGTCGGTGGGGTTCACCGCCACCGCTGTGTCGCCCAGCATGGTCTCCGGCCGGGTCGTTGCCACCACCACCTCGCCGGAGCCGTCGGCAAGGGGGTACCTTATGTGCCAGAGGAACCCGTTCTCCTCCTCGTGCTCCACCTCCAGGTCGGAGATGGCGCTGTGGCACCGGGGGCACCAGTTCACGATGTAGTCGGCGCGGTAGATCATGCCTTCGTTGTAGAGGGTCACGAACACCCGGCGCACCGCGTTGGAGAGCCCCTCGTCCATGGTGAAGCGGATCCTCTCCCAGTCGCAGGAGGCTCCCAGGCGTTTGAGCTGGGTGATGATGAGGCCGCCGTGCTTCTCCCTCCACCGCCAGACCTCCTCGATGAAGGCGTCCCTGCCCAGGTCGTGCCGGGAGGTCCCCTTCTCCGCCAGGGCCTTTTCCACCACGTTCTGGGTGGCGATGCCCGCGTGGTCGGTGCCGGGCATCCACAGGGCGTCGAACCCGTCCATGCGCTTGTAGCGGATCATGATGTCCTGCAGGGTATTGTTCAGGGCGTGCCCCATGTGGAGGACGCCGGTGACGTTCGGTGGCGGGATCACGATGGTGTAGGGCGGCTTCTCCCCGTCGTTCTCGTCGGCGTGGAAGTACCCTTTCTCGAGCCAGACCTGATACCACTTCTGCTCGATGTCCTTGGGATCGTATTCTTTCTCCAGCATGCGCTTCTCCTCATGGATATGTCCCCATTTCCATAGCACGAAAAGCTCCGGAATGGTACCCGCGGTTCACGCCCGCCGAAAGGATCCCTTCAAGACCGGGGGAAGATTCCTGAAAAGGATGAGGTCGGTTAAAGTATACGATAACAGCCTGAAAGAGGGGGCAGTGAAAAAATACACGACCGGTTTGTTTCTCCGGCTGCCCATGAAGTCCATCCGAGAGGTGTCGGGGGACTCTCGAAGATGGGAAACATCGTGCTGAAAGGCACCATCGGGAGGCTCCGCACCATGGTCACCAGACTCGCGGTGGCGGGCTCACGGTCAGGATATTGGAATGGCGGGCTTCAACCCGCCCGCAGGGTCTATGAATCGAGCTTTCTGAGCTTCTCGATCTCTTCCCGGACGATTTTCTCAACAATGCCCGGGAGCTGCTCGCGGGTGGCGGCGATCATGTCCCTCACGAGCTCGGCCATGAGGGGCTTCACGATGGCCTCGATGATGGCGGGCGCCTGCTCGTGCAGGGCGGCTGCAATCTCGTCTCCATCGATCTTCGGGGTGACCGCCCCGCTGTCTGCGGCGGCCTTGTCGATCTTGCCCTCCACCCCGGCGGTTGGTCCCCCGGCAGCCACCTGTTCCCCGAACTCGGGGGCCTTGTCGGAGTACTCCTCGAAGGACAGGTTCCGCACGTCATCGATCACCGGGGCGGGCGCTGCACGATCGAACCCGGGAACGGCCCTGAACGGGGCATCCGGGACCGGGCCCCGGACCAAAAGATCGTTCGGAACTCCCCGGGACTCATCCCGGACCGTGGGCGGCGCCTCCACCGGAGCGTCGGGATGCTCTTCGCCCAGGGTATCCGCAGAGAAATCGAGCTCCTTCACCTCTTTTTCATCCAGAACCGCCTCTTCCTTCAGCTCCTTCTCCAGGGCGAGGGCCGCTTCCTCCTTCACGGAAAGGTCCCCTTTGACCTCGAGACCATCGGTGCCGTCTATCTCTTCCACCGACACGTCGTACTCCATGGAGATCTCCTTGCCCAGGTCGAACGAGTCGGGCTCGTTCATCGGGGCATGGGGCTTTGCGCCCTGCTCTCTGACGGGCGCGGCCTTCTTCGAAGACTGGCCCTCCTCCAGGAGGTCCGTGAGGTCAATGATATCGTCATCGTCAAGGATCTTGTCTTCCATACTCATATCCGCATTCCTCCCCCGAAAGGATCCGCGCCTTTCCTAATTCTTCATGACCCGCTGCCCGGTCGATTCCCTCACCGACATCCACAGGGCCCCGTTCACGTCGATCTTCTTCCGTTCGCCTACGCTGATGGCTATGGGAATATGGACGTAGCGGTTGTTCCACAGGCCGATGAGCATGTCGGTCTTGCCGCTCATGCCCGCGTGGACCGCCATCTGAGCCAGGAGCCCGCAGAAGATCGAGTCGGAGGCGTTGGCCGCCACGCTCCTGATGACATAGCTCGGATCGATGTACTTGAGGTTCACGGCGAGGGCCCGAGCCTTGCAATGCTCCTCGATCTTGTCTTTGAGCAGGAGCCCGATGTCGCCCTTCTTCACGTTCCCGGAGGCATCGGTCTCCTTCGGCATGCCCTCGAAGAATTTCTGCCCCGCCCCCTCGGCCACCACGACCACCGCGTGGCCCCGGGACACCAGCCGGTGCTCCAGCGTCCGGAGGAAACCGTTCTCGCCCTCGAGGTCGAAGTCCTCCTCGGGCACGAGCACGAAGTTCGCGTCAGGACAGGCCAGGGCCGCATGGGCCGCGATGTAGCCCGAGTCCCTGCCCATGAGCTTCACGAGGCCGACCCCGTAGGGCGCCCCCTTGGACTCCGCGTGCGCGCACTGAATGATCTTCCGGGCCTCTTCCACGGCCGTGTCGAAGCCGAAGGTCTTGGAGACGAAGCTGATGTCGTTGTCGATGGTCTTGGGGATGGCGATGACCGAGCACCGGTACCCGCGGCTCAGGGCCTCCCGGGCTACCAGGGAGGCGGCCTTCATGGTGCCGTCGCCGCCCACGAAAAACACGACGCTCATGTTCACCCGCTCGATGGCGTCAACGATCTCGCTTATGTCCTGGGAGCCCCGCGAAGAGCCCAAAACGGTGCCGCCCATCTCGTGGATGTACTCGACGTATGCCGGGGTGAGGTCCACGAAAGAGTGCTTGTAGCCCGGGATGAACCCCTGGAGCCCGTAGGGGATCCCGTAGATGTTCTCCACGCCGTACATGTAGTAGAGCTCGAGCACGATGCCCCGGATGACGTTGTTGATCCCCGGGCAGAGCCCGCCGCAGGTGACGATGCCGCACTTGGTCTTCGAGGGGTCGAAAAAGATCTTTTCCCTCGGGCCGGCCAGCTCGAAGGAGGGGATCTCCCGGCCTTCCCTCAGGCATTTCTCCACCGCGCCCAGGTTCGGGTCGATGACCACCCGCTCCAGGTCTTCCATGCACGTGGTCATGGCATTGAGGGGTGAATCTATGGCAGGCTTCCCCACCGTCGAAATGGCCGTATCGAGCCCCGCGCACATGACTTCTTCATTCATGCAACAGCCTCCACAATGCAAGTTATCGGTTCCCGGGCAACCTATCTTTATATTTCAACATCCATGCGTCCAGGCCGCTTCCGAACCGGCCTGCCTCCGGGTCTGCCGCACGACCGCCACCCTTTCCTGCACCCCATTATATAGGAACTGAAAATCCGCGCAACGTGCTATTCTCCTCTGTGCCGGTCGCAGGGAGACTGCCCCCGGACGCCGGGAGACCGCCCTGCCTGCACCGGTCGGGCCCCCGGCGGGGTATGTGTCCCTGGAGGGCGTACAGGGGCGCAGCGGCTTTTCTCTCATCGACTTCTGTGTTATAGGCCACAACAGTATGGGAAGAGACAGCGTAGATAAAACCCAAGAGGAAATCGTCGAGGAGATCGCAAAGGCCCTGGGCCATTCCGGGGAACTGCTCCAGGGAGTCCTCGCGAAGCTTGACGCCCTGGAGAAGAAGCTGGCCGAAGAGGAGGACAAAGCGCGGTACGACGCCCTGGTGGATCGGTACAACGACCTCAGGAAGGAAGCCCTGAAGCGCAGGGAAATGCTCATGATCCACCGGGAGGCCATCGGCCTCTGGAGGCACCGGGACCTCGACGAATGCTACCCCGTCCCGCCCAGGAAAAGGAAGAAGCCCCGCGATGAGTAACGCCGGTCCCTACGACGTGTTCGTCATCGGCGCCGGCCCGGGCGGCTACTCCGCCGCCGTGCTCGCGGCGAAGAAAGGCCTGCGCGTGGCCATCGCCGAGGGGTCAAACCTGGGCGGCACCTGCACCAACACCGGCTGCATCCCCGCCAAGGCCTATATCGAGAGCGTAAACCTCCTGGCCAGGGTGAGGGCCGCCTCGAAGTTCGGGATCGAGGCAGGGGGCGCCACCCTCGATTTCGCCAAGGTCAAGGCCAGGAAAGACCGCATCGTGAAACGCCTGACAAAGGGCATCGACTACCTGCTCGGGCAGAACGGCATCGACCTCTTCCCCCACAACGCCACGGTGCGTGAACCGGGCGTCATACAGGCCGGGGACGCGACCGTCCGCACCCGCTTCACCATCGTCGCCACCGGCGCGAGGCCGAACAGGCTCGAGGTCCTCAACGGCAGCGGCTATTGGACGAGCGACGAGGTGTTCGAGGTCGACGCCCTGCCCGGGTCCCTGTCCATCATCGGCGCCGGCGCGGTGGGCATGGAGATGGCGCACATCTTCTCCTCCCTCGGGGTGAAGGTCACCCTCATCGAGGCGCTCGATCGGATCCTTCCCCTTGAGATGCGGCACGTCTCCGAGTTCATGGCCAAGGCCTGCCGCAAGCTGGAGATCCTCACCTCCTCGCGGGTGGAGGCCGTCGAGGGACCGGGCCCCTGGAGGCTGTCGGTGAGCACGCCCGCCGGAAAGAAGACCGTGGAGGCGGAAAAGATCCTGGTGAGCACCGGGAGGCGGCCCGTCGTGCCCGGGGGCCTCGAGGAGCTCGGCATCGGGCTCACCGAAACCGGGGGCATCCGCACCGACGGCCACATGAGGACCTCCCTCGAAGGGGTTTACGCCGTGGGCGACGCGACCGGCGAGCACATGTACGCGTACGTGGCCACCCGGGAGGCTGCCGCCGCCGTGGAGCACCTGGCCGGGGGCGGGGGGGAAATCTCGTACCGGAACATCCCGTCGGTGGTCTTCACGAACCCCGAGGTGGCGTCCGTGGGGGACCTGCCGGAGGGCTTCGAGCCCGCGGACTGCAGGATCGGCACCTTCCCCCTGTCCGCCCTGGGAAGGGCCCGGACCATGGAGGAGCACGACGGCTACGCCCGCATTGCCGCCACCAGGGAAGGGCGCCTGCTGAGGGTCACCATCGTCGCCCCCCACGCCACGGAGCTCATCACCTGGGCGGCGCTGGCCATCGACCGGGGGCTCACGGTGGAGGAGTTCCTGCGCCCCTACTGTCCGCACCCGGTCCTGGGCGAAATCCTCAAGGAGGCGGCGGAAGACATCCTCGGCGTCAGCGTCCATCACCCCTGAACACGCGGGCCGCTGTGCGCCAGATATGCCTGCTTGACAGGGAAAGAGGAAAATTGGTAAGCGATTGCAACCAGGAGAACAATGATGAATGATATTTTAGACTTCGAGAAACAGGGCGGGCTTATCCCGGCCGTTGCGCAGGACTGGCAGTCGGGCGAGGTGCTCATGCTCGCCTACATGAACCGGGAATCCTTCGAGGAGACCGTGCGCACCGGCCGTGCCTGCTACTTCAGCAGGTCCAGGAACAAGCTCTGGAGAAAGGGCGAGGAATCGGGCAACGTCCAGCTCGTCAGGGAGATCAGGATCGACTGCGACGCCGACGCCGTGGTGCTCAGGATCGACCAGATCGGAGGGGCCGCCTGCCACACCGGGCACCGCTCGTGCTTCTACCGGAAGGTCGAGGACGGAAAGGTCGTCGAAGAAGGGGAAAAGGTCTTCAACCCCGAGGAGGTGTACAAGAAATGAGCCTGATACGCATCGCAATCCCCAAGGGCAGCCTCCAGCAGTCCACCATCGACCTGTTCAGGGACGCGGGCTGGAACATCAAGATGTCTTCCCGGAGCTACTTCCCCTCCATCGACGACCCGGAAATCGAGTGCGCCCTGGTGAGGGCGCAGGAAATCTCCCGCTACGTGGAGTCCGGGCTGTTCGACGTGGCGCTCACGGGCAAGGACTGGATCCTCGAAAACTCCTCCGACGTGGTGGAGGTGGCCGACCTCGTGTACTCGAAGGCCACCTACCGGCCCGCCAAGTGGGTCCTCGCAGTGGACGAGAAGTCGGGCATACGCTCCATCGAAGAGCTCCGGGGCAAAAAGATCGCCACCGAGCTGGTGAGCTTCACGAAAAAGTACTTCGCGGAGCGCGGCATCCCGGTGGAGGTGGAGTTCTCCTGGGGCGCCACGGAGGCCAAGGTGGTGGACGGACTGGCCGACGCCATCGTCGAAGTGACCGAGACCGGCTCCACCATCAGGGCCCACAACCTCAAGATCATCGAGGAGCTCCTGGTCACCAACACCAAGCTCATCGCCAACAGGCAGTCCTGGCGGGATGAAAGGAAAAAGACCAAGATCGAGCAGATCTCGCTCATGCTCAAGTCCGCGCTCCAGGCCACCGGCATGGCGGGCCTGAAGATGAACGCGCCCAGGGAGAACCTCGAGGGGATCATTTCCATGCTCCCGGCGCTCACCTCCCCCACGGTGGCCCCACTCCACGACTCCAACTGGTACTCCCTGGAGATCATCATCCACGAGTCCCAGTCGAGGAACCTCATCCCGGAACTCCTCCGCGCCGGGGCTCGCGGCATTATCGAGTACCCCCTCAAAAAGGTTCTGGTGGATGATTAATATAAAAACAGATAAGGAAATCGGAATCATGCGGGAGGCCAACCGCCTCCTCGCCCACCTTTTCGAGCACCTGGCGCCCATGATCCAGCCGGGCATCACCACCCTGGAGCTCGACAGCGAAGCAGAGCTCTACATCCGCTCCCGCGGCGCAGCCCCGGCCTTCAAGGGCTACCGCGGCTTCCCCGGGACCTTGTGCACCTCGGTGAACGACGAGGTGGTCCATGGCATACCCGGCCCGAAAACGCTCAAGGAAGGGGACATCCTCAGCATCGACGTGGGGGCCCTGTACGATGGCTTTTATTCCGACGCCGCCCGGACGTTCCCGGTGGGCGAGGTCACCCCGCAGGCCCGCGAGCTCATGGAGGCGACCAGGAAGGCCCTGGAGGCGGGCATCGCCGAGGCCGTGCCCGGGAACCGCATCTCGGACATCTCCAATGCGGTCCAGAAGGTGGTCGAAGCGGCCGGGTTCAGCGTGGTCAGGGATTTCGTGGGCCACGGCGTGGGCAGGAGCCTCCACGAGGAGCCGCAGGTCGCCAATTTCGGCAAGCGGGGGAAGGGCCCGCTCATCCTGGAGGGCATGACCCTGGCCATCGAGCCCATGGTGAACGCGGGGGACTGGGAGGTCAAGATCCTGGGCAACGGCTGGACCGTGATCACGGCCGACGGCTCCCTCTCGGCGCATTTCGAGGACAGCGTCGCCGTCACGAAGAAGGGGCCCGTCATCCTGTCCGCGCCCTGATCCTTCCCGGAAGCAGGAGGCCCGAAGGCCTCGTCCCGGATCGGGCCCGCCGGTCAGAGCGCCTACTGGGCGCCCCGCCCCTTGATGGCCACCTTGATGGTCTTGAAGATGATCACCAGGTCCAGCCACAGGGACCGGTGCTTCATGTAGAACAGCTCGTACTTCAGCTTTTCCTTGGCGTCTTCGATGGTGTCCCCGTAGGGGTAGTTCACCTGCGCCCACCCGGTTATCCCCGGCTTTGCGTGCAGCCTCAGGGCGTAGAAGGGGATGACCTTCTCGAGCTGGTCCACGAAGTATCTCCGCTCGGGCCGGGGACCCACGAAACTCATGTCGTTCCTGAGCACGTTGATGAACTGCGGGAGCTCGTCCACCCTGATCTTCCGTATGATCCGGCCCACCCTCGTCACCCGGGGGTCGTTCTCCGATGCCCACTGTGGACCGCCCTTCTCCGCATCCTGGCGCATGGACCTGAACTTGATGAGGTTGAAGTCCTTGCCGTCGAGCCCGACTCGCTTCTGCACGTAAAAGACGGGGCCGGGAGACTCCAGGCGGATGGCTGCCGCGGTGAGGAGCATGACGGGAAGCGTCAGGGTGAACCCCACCAGGGCGAAGAACACGTCGAACCCCCGCTTGAAGGCGTCCTGGATGGGTGAACTCAGAAACCCGTGGGTAAAGATGATGGAGCTGGGCCTGATCTCCTCCACGAGGATCCTGCCGGTGATGTTCTCGTAGAAGCTCGGGGCGTCGATCACATCGCAGGTCGTGAGCTTGATGTGCAGGAGGTCGTCGATGGGCAGGGTGCCCCTCCACCCGTCCGGGGCCACGACGAGGAGGTCCGGCTCGTGTTCTCTGATGATCCGGTGCAGCCCGTTTACGTCACCCAGGTACCGGGAGGCGAGGTCCCAGTTGTTCCTCCCGATGTAGCCCTCGAACACGACGGGATACCCGCCGGAGCGGATCTCCCGGAACAGGAACTTCGCATTGTCGCCGTCCCCCAGCACCACCACCCGCGTGGCGTTTCGGTTGCCGAACTTCAGCTTCATGGAGGTCTGCCTGAAGGCGAAGGCCGCCATGAGGGTGATGGCAAGGGACCCCAGGAGGACGTCCCGCTCCAGGCCCACGGCAGGCACGATGTAGTAGCAGAGGGCCAGGGCGATGAGCGTCAGCCCTCCCCCCAGGAGCAGAGACGAGACGAGCTCCGAGGTCTTCCTCCAGTATTTCCAGTTATAGAGGTCCTGGAAATAAAAGCAGAGTATCCCCGCCGTGGCGTAGATGCCCGCCTTGAACCACAGCATGTCGTCCGGCAGCGAAACCCCGGGCAGGACCCTCTGCAGGTATTTGGCAAGGAAAACCGAGCCGAGAGCTACCCACACGTCGAAAAGGAACAGCGTGATCGCAGAATATGAACTCCTCGTCATCAATCTCTACATCGTCAGGCAGGGCCGGTAATCTTTAAACAATTCCAGCCTCTTCATTGCCCTGAACCCGGGAAGTGAACGGGCACGGGGCATACCGGGTTCACCCGGTGAAACGCTCTCCAAACCGAAAATCCCATACCGGGCGCTCCCATCATAAACATGGTTCCCTGAACCGTCAACCCTGTGCAGCGAAAGCCGAACGCTTAGCGCTTATTCGTCCCTGCTCAGGAGCCCCGCCCTCATGAGAAAGTACAGGAGCTGAAGCACCGCCGCCGTGGCCGCCGCCACATAGGTGAGCGCGGCTGCGGACAGCACTTTGCGGGCCCCCGACACCTCGCTTTCCGAAAGGATGCCCGCCGCGGGAAGAGCGGCAAGCGCCCGCGAAGAGGCGTTGAACTCCACGGGCAGGGTGATGATCTGGAAGAGCACGGCGAGGGTGAAGAAGAGGATCCCCGCCATGATGAGGGACTGGGACATGAAGATGAACCCGATCATGAGCAGCGGCCAGGCCAGGTTCGACCCGATGGTCGACACGGGCACCAGGGCGCCCCGCAGCTTCAGCGGCGCGTAGCCCGTGGCGTCCTGGATCGCGTGCCCGGCCTCGTGGGCCGCCACGCCCACGCTGGCGATGGAGTTGCCCGCGTACACGGACTCGGACAGCCTGAGCACCTTGCCCCTCGGGTCGTAGTGATCCGAAAGGAATCCCGTGGTGAGCTCGACCGTGACGTCGTGGATGCCGGACGCGCGCAGGATGGTCTGCGCGGCCTGCGCCCCGGTGACGCCCCTGAACGTGGGCACCCGGGAGAATCTGGAGAAGGTCGATTTGACCCTGATCTGGGCATATATGCTTAAAAGGAGAGCGGGCAAAACCATGATGAGGTAAAGGGGGTCAAAGATCATCTGTTCCTCCGTATATCTACCCGTGATTAGTAGTACCTCGCCCGGGAGAAGTCAAGAATAGGGCTCCCTTCGGGGAGTTCCCCGGTGCGGCCGCCCCCCGCGGGCCAGCATACCACTTTGCCTTTGGGCCGATCTGTGGTATTCCCGATATAACTTTTCGAATATTGTCCTGGAGGTTTGCATGAAGCTGTCAATGCGTGTCTGCCTGGTGCTGCTCGTCCCTGTGCTCCTCATCGTGTCCGGATGCAGCAAGAGCCCGGAGGAGAAGAGGGCGGCCTATCTGGAAAGCGCCCAGTCCTACGTGAAGGAGGGGAAATTGGCCGAAGCGGCCATTCAGTATCAGAACGCCCTCAAGATAGCCCCGGACGATGCGCCCACGCTCGTGGCCCTGGGCGAGATCCAGCTCAAGCGCACGCAGGCCGAAGACGCGTACAAGGCTTTCTCCCGCGCCGCAGCGGCCGACCCCAGGAACACCAAGGCGCACCGGTACCTGGCCTACATGCAGATCCTGGCGAAGAAGTTCGACATGGCGGAGAAGGAGGCCCGGACGATACTCGCCTACGACCCGAAGAACCGCGATGCGCAGGAGATCCTCGCCCAGGCGCTCTTCAACACCGGCAGAAAGGACGAAGCCCTCAAGCTGTCCACGGGTCTCCTGAGCGATCCCAAGCCGTCGGAGACGAATTTCACGAACACCGCCACCATGTACCTGGCCCTGAACAGGGCAGACGATGCCCTCGCGACCCTGAACAGGGGAGCGTCGGTCTATCCGAACTCGGCGAAAATAAAGTTCCTTGCAAGCGACATCCACGCCGCCAAGGGGGACCTCCCCCTTGCCCGGAAGTGGGCTGAGGATGCATACCGGTCCGACAGCAAGAGCCTGAAGGCGGGGCTCACCCTTGCCCGCTTCTATGCGAACTTCCGGATGGACGACCTCTTCGGTTCGCTCCTGGCCCAGCTGAAAACCTCCTTCCCCAAGGAGTCCGCGCCGTACCTCCTGGAATCGGTCTACCTGCAGAACAAGCGCGAGATCGACAAGGCCATCGCCGCGGGCGAAAAGGCCGTCTCCCTCCAGGACACCGCGGAAAACAAAACCCGGCTGGCCCAGCTCTTCCTCCAGAAAGGGGACGTGCCGAAGGCCCAGAAGCTCCTGCAGGAGGCCATCGAGAAGGATGCCAAGACCCTCCCGGCCAGGATCCTCCTCGCACAGATCCATCTCAAGGCCAGGGAGCCGCAGAAGGCCCTGGACACCCTGGACATGCTCATCAGGAACGTGCCCGAGAGGCCGGACGTGGCCACGGAAGCCGCGCAGGCGTATCTCATGCAAGGCGACCTGGTGAAGGCCCGAGGCTTCGTGGAGAAGGCCCTGGGGACAAACAAGGGCAACGTGGCCCTGCTTTCCATGATGACCAAGATCCATTTCGCCCAGGGCAGCTACAGGGATGCCCTCGCCGGGATCGGGCAATTGGGGAAATATGCCCTCGTGCAGCCCGACATCCTCTATGCGGGGGTGCTCTCCGCCTTCAGCCTCGACGACAAGGCCAAGGGGGCTGAATACGCCGCGGCCCTGAAGAAGATCGCCCCGGACACCTGGCCGGCTCTCCATGCCCAGAGCATGGTGTCCCTGTCCAAAAAAGACAAGAACGGGGCATATGCCGCGGCGGACAGGGCCGTGACCCTCTACCCCCAGATGCCCCAGGCCCTCTCCCTCTATGCCAGCATCGCCCCCGCCGTCGTCACCAGGGAGCAGGCCATCGAAAAGATCTCCGGCCTGTGCGCCAGGAACGGCACGGCCAGCTGCTGCATGATCCTCGCCCGCCTCCTGGAAGCGTCGGGAAAGGTCGACGCTTCCCTGGGCCAGCTCAAGCAGGCGGCGGGGATGGAACCCGACAACGCGTCCATCGTCCACGCCATCGCCCAGTTCTACGTGCGCAACAGGATGATCGGGAAGGCCATGGACGAGTACGAGTCGCTCATCAACAAGAACCCCAACGACCTGAAGGCCGCCGTCATGCTCGCCCAGCTCAACCAGAGCCAGGGCAACCTCAAGGAGGCGAAAAAGGTCTACACCTACGTCATCGAGAGGGAGCCGAAGAACGTCCTGGCCGCGAACAACCTCTCGTGGATCCTGGCGGACAGCGGAAACCCGAGCGACCTGACGGAGGCCCTGAGGCTCGCCCAGATCGCGAAGGAAAAGTTCCCCGACGACCCGCGGATAGCGGACACCCTGGGCTACGTGTACCTGAAGAAAGGTCTCGTGGAGAACTCCCTGGGCCAGTTCCGGCTCGCCCTGGAGAAGATGCCCCAGGAGCCGACCATCAACTATCACATGGCCCTGGCGCTCTCGCAGCTGAGCAGGAACCCCGAGGCGCGGAAGTATGCCGAGGCGGCCCTGAACTCCAAGGCCCAGTTCCCGGAACGGGAGCAGGTGCAGAAGCTGCTCGCAAAGATCGATTCAGGGGCAAAGTAGCGGCTGCCGGGCCCCGGCGCGCACCAGCCACCGGGGATTCATGAAGCCAGGATGCCCACCGCGGCCACCGCGGCCGTGACGGACCGGAGGATGGTCCGGCCCAGGTGCACCGGTGCGAACCCCGCCGACAGGATCAGTTCGATTTCCCCGGGGGAAAACCCCCCTTCCGGGCCGATGAGGATCCCCGCCTCCGGGGCGGCGGCCTCCCGGAGTGGCGTTTCCGCCGAAGCCAGGGCGACGAGCCTTCGTCCCCAGGAAGGACCCGCCCCCGCCAGGAGCGCATCCAGGGACAGCGGTTCGTGGACGACGGGAACGGTCCTGCGCTCGCACTGCTTCACCGCCTCCAGAACGATGCCGAGCCAGCGCTCGGAACGCTTCCCCCTGATGTCCCGGACGTTGGAGCGTTCGGCCACGACGGGGTGGATCTCCGAGACGCCGAGCTCCGTGACCCCCCTCATGAGGCAGTCCATGTCCCTGAGGTCGATGAGGCTCACGCCCAGGTGAACCCTCGCAGAGCCCCTGTCGCCGAGCTCCTCCTCGGAGAGGATCTCCAGGGAGACCCCCCGGCGGCCCACCGCCGTGATCCTTCCCCTGAAGCCCCGCTCGAGGACCCGGATGGACAGCTCGTCGCCTATCCCCTTGCGCAGGGGCCCCGTGACGTGGTGAGCGTCCTTGCCCGTCACCACGGCCCCTCCCTGCCCGTCCAGCTCGGCAAAGAATCTCGGCACCGGCAGCCCCCCGGCTCAGGAAGCGGCCGGCCCGGTCACGGCCACAGGCCGGACGACTGCCGCGTCATGGATCAGCCCCGGCATGCCTGGCCGACCTCGATAAAAACGTCGGGGATCTCCCCCTCGAGCTTCCTCAGGAAATAGATGCTCCAGCCCTGGAAGGTCTTCTCGAACCCCTCCTCGCTCTGGGAGATGCACTCGATGGGCACGACGAGGACCTCCCAGGGGGCCTCGGACCCGATGGTCAGCCCCGCGCCCGCATCCTCGTCCCGGAGCAGGACCTCTCCGGCAGTGAAGATCCCCCGGTCTAACTCCATGGGGACGCCGTCCACCAGGGGCCTGGCCCCGGACACCACCATGAAGTTGAACTCGAGCCCGATCCACAGGCTGTCGAGCCCGGCCCGTATCCCGTGGGAGACCCGCACCTTCCCTTCCGGGGAAAACCGGTATCCCTTGTCGATGGCGAGCGAGCCGTCCGTGCCCGTGAACTGGAGGGAGAGCCCCCCTGCCGACTCGGCCCGGCCCACGAGCTCGAAGGAAAGGTCCGCGCTGAGCGAGCGGGCAACGGTGTTCTTCTCGAGGATCTCCTCCCGGTCGGGTTCTCCCTCGATGCAGTGGGTGATGAAGGAGTATTTCGGGTATGTGTCGTAGACGAGAAGTTTTTTGAATTCCTCCGGGGTGTCCCGGGGGATGTCGTGGATGGACAGGGGCTCCTTGCCCTGAACGTCCGCGCGGTGCTTCTCCGGGTTCAGGATCTTGCTGTGGTAGATCTCCTCGTGCCTCATGAGGATGTTCGAGAAGTTGTAGAGGCCCTGCTTGTCTTCCAGGGCGAGGACCGAGGCGTTGCGGCGCGGGGAGATGCAGCAGTTGAACCTCCTGGAAGAGAAAAGCACCTCTTCGTGGCCGTCCATGTCGTAGTCGTACTGCTCCAGGATCCAGTCCGCGCCTCCGAAGCGCTTTTCGTCGATGAGGGTCTCGGCCCTGAGGAGGTTCCGGTACACCACGTGCCTGAGGGAGCTGATGTAGATGCCCCCGAAGAGCCCGTGCCAGTAGGGGCAGTTGGTCTGGGACATGAGCAGGTGCTTCAGGGCCAGGGGGGCTGGCCCGTGCTCGCGCACGAGCGTGCTCACCTTGAGCCCCTTCTTCACCATGAGGTTCGACTCCGGGTACTTGGCCAGGAAGTTGTCCCAGATGCCGCCCCTGAGGAACGCCCGCTCGTTTTCCCACGTGCCCCGGTCCCGGGCCTGCTTCACGAGCTCCTCGTACTGCCTGCCCTGCCTGGCGAAGAGGCTCCACTCCATCATCTCCTGGTAGGACGCCGTGGGCAGGTAGATGAGCCGGTTGGGGGAGAACCTGTCCGTCACGCGGGCCAGCGGCACGATCTCGACCTCGGACGAGAACTTCTGCGCCTCGTCGAAGAACTTCCGGAGCCACCCCTGCTCGATGACCCAGTTATAGGTGCCCGGCCACATGCCGAACTTCTCGCCATCGTCGCCGTAGGTGGCGACCCGCACCCCCCTGGCCCTCAGGTGCAGGAGGTAGCCGATGACCTCGTGGGGCTGCCTGAAGGGAATGAGGTACCGCAGGTGCATGTCGATGGGAAAGACCTTCAGGGGGAAACCCTCCCGCTCGGTGATGTAGTAGCCGTGGATGTCGTCCGGGGAGAGTCCGGTGGAGAGGAAGTGGCTGTCGTCCAGGAGGGTGTACTCGATGCCCGAGCCGGCGATCTTTTTCGGCACGCCCGGGTCCCAGATCCGCTCGGCGCACCACATGCCCCGGGGCCGCACGCCGAAGCGCCCCCCGAGATAAGCGCTCATGTATTCGATCTGGTCGCGGGCGTCCGCCTCGGGGATGACGGGTATGATGGGCTCGTAAAAGCCGCCGCCCATGAGCTCCACCTGGCCCCGGCCCGTGAGCTTCGCGAGGAGGTCGAAGAACACAGGCTCGTTTTCCTCGAACCATTCCCACAGGGGCCCGGTGTAGTGCAGCGTCATGGTGATGCCGGGGTAGTCAGCCAGGATGCGCAGCAGAGGCAGGTAGCAGTTTCGGGCCCCCTTCTCGAAGACATCGGGGAAGTTTCCCACGGGCTGGTGCGAATGCACGCAAAAGGCCAGATAGATCTTCTCAGACATGCGGCAGAATCCTTTCACCTTGTTCGTCTGGTATGCTCAACGATACCATGCCCGCAGACGGATGTCTTTCTCTTTCAGGCACACC
>ERZ1645192.79-NODE-79-length-59048-cov-9.207737_pt1 | contig 59048 bp, 52 predicted proteins | sample MGYA00575354_ERZ1645192 | MGnify/ENA primary metagenome ERZ1645192 (study PRJEB40844, sample SAMN11349763) | freshwater sediment metagenome | isolation source: river sediment | host: Sediment | place: India: Faizupur Khadar , New Delhi | collected 2017-02-21 ... | reverse complement strand
CATCGGCATCGGTGGCATCGGCCGTTCCGCTGACCGCCACCGTGACCATGTTGTAGGCCGTGGCCGAGGCGCCGGTCAGGTTGCTGTTGATGCCGGCAGCGATGGTCTTGGCGCTGTCGTTGGCAGTGGTGAGGTAGGTGTCGGTCGTGCCATCGGCTGCCGTCGTGGTGAAGGTGGTGGCGGTGTAGCCGTTGGTGGTGCCTGCCGTCTGCACCTTGCCGATCACCGAGCCGTCGGAGAGGATGAAACCGCGCTTGCTGGCGGCTTCAAGGCCATTGTTGGCCTGAATGCCGTTGGTGGTGGTGCTGGTGTTGACGCTGGTATTGACGGCATGGTTGCCAAGGCCGGTGGCGCGGCCATCGCCGATCGACATGCTGATGGTTTCGTTGGCCTGTGCGCCAACCTGGAACTGCTCGCTGCGCAGCGTGCCATCCAGCAGCCGCTTGCCGTTGAAAGTGGTGTTGTTGGCGATCCGTGACAGCTCCTGCTTGAGCTGGTTGACCTCGCCATTGAGCGAGGCGCGGTCGGTGGCGCTGTTGCTGCCGTTGGCCGACTGGATCGACAGTTCACGCATCCGCTGCAGGATGTTGCTCATCTCGCCCATCGCGCCTTCGGCGGTCTGCGCCAGCGAGATGCCGTCGTTGGCATTGCGCACGGCCTGATCCAGACCGCGAATCTGCGAGGTCATCCGCGCCGAGATACCCAGACCGGCCGCGTCATCCTTGGCGCTGTTGATGCGCAGGCCCGACGAGAGCCGCTCCATCGCCGTGCCCAGTTTGCCCGATGAGATCGACAGCGTGCGCTGGGTATTGAGCGACGCCAGGTTGGTGTTGACACTGAGAGCCATTTTTCATTCCCCTTAAGGAGTCACCGCATTGATGCGGCTTTGCTTGCATTAGCGGATAGATCGAGGATTCGACATTCACCGCTCCCAAGAGAGTTATCGGCCAGTGGTGACGGAGATTTAGCCTTGCGGGGGATTTTTTTTTCACAAGCTCCACCGTCGACGCGGTGGCGTGATTGATCCGGCTACCGGCCAGCGCGGACGCCATTGCCAAATCGAGGTCGCTTGGCCTATTCTGACCGGCTGCCGCAAACCGTCCGTCCGAGACGGTATCGGCCAATACCCGAAAGATTCAATAACAGCCTGGCAGCCGCGTGACTCTGCGCAGACGCAGCGGCACTGCCAGTACTCTAATGATCCGACTGGAGCAGTTGCCCATGTATCCGTCCGTCCATGCCGCCAAGAACCCCGAAAAACCCGCCTACATCATGGCCAGCACCGGCCAGGTGATCAGCTACGGCGAGCTGAATGAGCGTTCGATCCAGGTGTCACGGCTGTTCCGCAGCCTGGGGCTGAAGGTGGGCGACCATGTGGCGATCCTGCTCGAAAACCACCCCTGGTTTCACATCATCGGCTTTGGCGCGCATCGCGCCGGGCTCTACTTCACCCCGATCAGCTCGCGGCTGACCGCCAGCGAGGTCGACTACATCGTCGGCGACTGCACCGCCGGTGCCTTCATCACCCAGCATGCCAAGAGCGAAGTGGCCGAGGAGCTGACCGGCCTGATGCCGGGGGTGCCGGCTGCAGCGCGCTTCATGCTCGATGGCAGCATCGCCGGCTTCCGCTCGTTCGAAGAGGCGGTGCTGGCGCAGTCGACCATGCCGCTGGAGGATGAGACCTCCGGCAACGAGATGCTCTACTCCTCCGGCACCACCGGGCGGCCGAAGGGCATTCTGCGGCCACTCTCCGGCGAGCCAATCACCGCACCCAACCGCATGACCCAGACGCTGCCGGCGCGCTATGGCTTTGACGAGAACACCCTCTACCTCTCGCCGGCACCGCTCTACCATGCCGCGCCGCTCGGCTACAACCGCTGCGTGCTCTGCGTCGGCGGCACCGTGATCATCATGGAGAAGTTCGACCCCGAAGAGGCGCTGAAGCTGATCGAGAAGTACCGCATCACCCACAGCCAGTGGGTGCCGACGATGTTCGTGCGGATGCTGAAGCTGCCCGAAGAGGTGCGCACGAAGTATGACCTCTCGTCGCTGAAGTGCGCCGTGCATGCGGCCGCGCCCTGCCCGGTGCCGGTCAAGGAGCAGATGATTCAGTGGTGGGGCCCGGTGATCTATGAGTACTACGCCGGCTCCGAGGGCAATGGCGGCACCGCCATCACCTCGACCGAATGGCTGGCGCACAAGGGCTCGGTCGGCAAGAGCTACGGCATGCCGATCCACATCTGCGATGACGAGGGCAATGAGCTGCCGACCGGGCAGTCGGGCACCATCTACTTCGAGGGCGGCGCCACCTTCGAGTACCACAATGATCCGAAGAAGACCGCCGAGTCGCGCCACCCCTCCAACACCGACTGGAGCACATTGGGTGACGTCGGCTACCTCGACGAAGAGGGCTACCTCTTCCTGACCGACCGCAAGGCGTTCATGATCATCTCCGGCGGCGTCAACATCTATCCGCAGGAGACCGAAAACCTGCTGGTGACCCACCCCAAGGTGGCTGACTGCGCGGTGTTCGGCGTGCCCAACGAGGAGTTCGGCGAAGAGGTGAAGGCGGTGGTGCAGCTGATGAATCCGCAGTTGGCCAGCCCCGAACTGGAGAAGGAGCTGATCCAGTTCTGCCGCGACAACATCTCGCATCTCAAATGCCCGCGCTCGATCGACTTCACCGATGAGCTGCCGCGCCATCCGACCGGCAAGCTCTACAAGCGGCTGCTGAAGGATCGCTACTGGGGCAACCGCGATTCGAAGATCGTCTGATCTGCCCGGACCCTGCGCGTTTGTCGCGCGCAGGGTCACCTCATCATCACCGCCATGTCGTCCGTCACCCCACCCAGCCGTCCAACCCCGCCGATCCTGAGCGTCAGCCAGCTCAACAGCCTGGCGCGCGAGCTGCTCGAAGAGGCCTTTGCGCTGGTCTGGGTCGAGGGTGAAATCTCCAACCTGTCACGCCCCGCCTCGGGGCATCTCTACTTCACGCTGAAGGATGAGCGCGCCCAGGTGCGCTGCGCGCTGTTCCGCACCCGCGGGCGCAGCCTCGGTTTCAATCCGGCCGAGGGTGACCGGGTGGTGGCCCGGGCACGGCTGAGTCTCTACGAAGCGCGCGGTGATTATCAACTGATCATCGAGGGGCTGGAGCCAGCCGGCGATGGCGCGCTGCGCCGCCGGCTCGAACTGCTCAAGCAGAAGCTGCTGGCCGAGGGGCTGTTCGACTCCGCACGCAAGCGGCCTTTGCCAGCCTTCGTGCAGCGCATCGCGGTGATCACCTCGCCGAGTGGCGCGGCGATCCATGACATCCTCACGGTGCTAAAGCGGCGCTTTGCGGCCATCGAGGTGACGTTGCTGCCGGTGGCGGTGCAGGGTGCCGCGGCAGCGGGTGAGATCATCGCGGCCATCGCCACGGCCAACCGGCTGGCCGATCAGTTCGACCTGATCCTGCTCGCCCGCGGCGGCGGCTCGCTCGAAGATCTCTGGTGTTTCAACGACGAACAACTGGTACGGGCCATCCATCACAGCCGGCTTCCGGTGGTCAGCGCGGTGGGGCATGAGACCGACTTCACGCTGGCCGATCTGGTGGCTGACCTGCGCGCGCCGACGCCCTCGGCGGCGGCCGAACTGATCAGCCCGAGTCAGGACGCCGTGCTGGCCACGCTGGCGCAGCAGATCGAACGGCTGCATGGCGCGATGCGGCAGCGGCTGCAACGGCAACAGGCGCATCTGACGATGCTGGAGCGACGCCTGCGCCATCCTGGACAACGACTGCGCGAACAGGCGCAGCGGGTCGATGAGCTGGAGCTGCGACTGCGGCATGGCCTGCTGCGGCAACTGCGACAGAGCGAGAGCCGCCTGCAGCTGCTGAATGGCCGGCTCTGGCAGCAGTTGCCCAACAGACGGCTCGACCAGCACGGCAGCCAGTTGGAGGCATTGCAGCGGCGGCTGCGACAGGCCCTCAGACAGCGGCTGGATCAGCGACAACACCGGCTGGAGCAACTGCTGGCGACGCTGAATGCCGTCAGCCCGTTGCAGACGCTGGCGCGCGGCTATGCCATCGCCAGCCGCGCCGGCGATGGCCTGCTGCTGCGCGACGCCGATCAGGTCGAACCGGGCCAGCCGGTGGCGGTGCGGCTGCATCGCGGCCGACTGCTGTGCCGGGTCGAGCAGCGCGAATCAGAACCGGACGAGGTACAGGACGCATGAAGCCTCCAGCGCCGACATGGGCCATCGTGACCGGCTGCCTCTGGATCGGCCTGCTGCTCGGCAACGCCTCGCCACTGGCCGCGCTGCCGCGCGCCGCGGCGATTCCGGGTGGCGTTGTGCTGTTGCCACTGCCCGGGCATGAGGCGGCAACCCAGCCACCCGTCGCACGCTATCAGGGACGGCGGGTGATGGTGGTCGCCGCCGCGCTGACCGGCCATCCGACCTCGGCACGCTGGCTGGCGGTGGTCGGCATTCCGCTCGACGCCAAGGTGGGTCCGCAACGGCTGGAGATCGAACCGGGCCGACAGATCGACTTCACCATCGGGCCCGCCCACTATCCCGAGCAGCACATCACCGTGACCAATCAACGGCAGGTGACGCCGCTGCCGGATGATCTGCTGCGCATCGAACGGGAGCGGCAGCAGATCGACGCCGCCTTCGACCACTGGAGCAGCCCGATATTGCCGGTCTTCACGCTGGCAGCGCCGGTCGAGGCGCCACGCAGCGGCACCTTCGGCGTGCGCCGCTTTTTCAATGGACAACCGCGCCAGCCACACAGTGGCCTCGACCTCGCCGCGCCCAGAGGCACGGCCATCCAGGCACCGGCCGCCGGCCGGGTGATCGAAATCGGCGACTACTTCTTCAACGGCAAGACGGTGCTGATCGACCATGGCCATGGGTTGGTCACGCTCTACTGTCATCTGGAGCAGGTCGATGTGCAGCGCGGTGCATCGGTGCAGGCTGGCGACACCCTTGGACGGGTCGGCATGAGCGGCCGGGCCACGGCGCCACACCTGCACTGGGGCGTCAGTCTCAACGGGGTCAGGGTCGATCCGGCACTGTTTCTGCCGCCGCCCTAGCTTCAGCGCTTTTTCACATGCTCCAGCAGCCGGCGGCGCTTGCGAAGCTGCCGCTCGGTCAGCGTGTTCTTGCGCTCGGCATAGGGGTTCTCACCGCCACGGAATTCCACCTTGATCGGTGTGCCGCTCAGGTGCAGCCGGGCACGAAAGAAGCGCTCCAGGTAGCGCCGGTAGCTCTCCGGAATCGAGTCGACCTGATTGCCATGGATCACGATCAGTGGCGGATTCTGCCCACCGGCATGGGCGTAGCGCAGCTTGGGGCGACGGCCGCTGCCACCGACCGGTGGCGGATGCTGCACCACGGCCGCCTGCAACAGCAGCGTCAGCTTGTGGGTCTGCAACTTGCGGGTGGCGGCGCGGTAGGCTTCATCGATCGATTTGTAGAGTTCGCCGACGCCGGTGCCATGCAGCGCCGAAATGAAGTGGATGCGGGCGAAGTCGATGAAGGCGAGCCGGCGCTCCAGTTCGCTGCGGATGCGCGCCCGCTGCTCGGGGTCGAGGCCATCCCACTTGTTGACGACGATCACCACCGCCCTGCCCGCCTCCAGCGCGGTGCCGAGCAGGTGCAGATCCTGGTCGACCAGATTCTCGCGCGCATCGACCAGCAGCAGCACCACGTGCGCATCCTCGATCGCCTGCAACGCCTTGACGATCGAGAACTTTTCCACTGCTTCGTCGATGTTCTTGCGTCGGCGGATGCCGGCGGTGTCGATCAGGGTGTAACGCCGGCCGTGGCGCTCGTAGGGAATGTAGATGCTGTCGCGGGTGGTGCCGGGCTGGTCGAACACCACCACCCGCTCCTCGCCCAGCATCCGGTTCACCAGTGTCGACTTGCCGACGTTGGGGCGGCCGAGCACGGCAATCTTGACCCCGGTCTCGGCTGGCGGGGTTTCGGGCTCTTCGGGCTGGGGCGGCAATCGCTCCAGCACGGCTTCGATCAGCGACTGCAGGCCACGACCATGGGCCGCCGCGATCGGCTGCGGATCACCGAGCCCCATCGCGTGAAACTCGCTCAGGATCAGGTCGGGGTTGGCGCCATCGATCTTGTTGGCCACCAGCAGCGTCTTCTTGCCAAGGCGCCGCAGCTCCGCGCCAACCGCCTCGTCGGCGGCGGTGAGGCCGGCGTGGCAATCGACCAGAAAGAGCACCAGATCGGCCTCCTTGATCGCCTGGCGTGACTGGGCCTCGGCAGCGGCATCAACGCCACTGCGTTCGCCGTCGATGCCGCCGGTGTCAATCAGGATTGTTCTTTGACCTTGCAGCAGCGCCTCGCCGTAGCGGCGGTCGCGGGTCAGTCCGGGCAGATTGGCCACCAGTGCATCACGGCTGTGGGTCAGCCGATTGAACAGCGTCGACTTGCCGACATTGGGTCGCCCGACCAAGGCGATGACCGGAATCATCGTGCCTTCAGCCCCAGCGCCCGCAACTTGCCGCCATCATCCAGCAGGTAGAGCTGTTCGCCATCGGCAATCATCATCGCGCCAATGGCATCACGGCTGGCACGGTAGCGCCCAGCGATGTGCCCATCACTGGCAGCCAGCAGATGCAGATAGCCTTCGCTGTCGGCCACGACCAGCCACTGCTGCCAGTGGGTCGGCGGCGACAGTTTGCGGTATTGCAGTGCCGGCTGCTTCCACAATGGTTTGCCCGACTCGAGGGCAAACGCCTGCACTTCGTCATCATTGCTGACCAGATAGATCCGTTCGGCATCACCCGCCAGTGGCTGGAAGCTGGAGGCCTCCTGTGCCCACAGCGGCTTGCCATCGGCGGCGGAGAAAGCAGCGATCCGGCCCTGATGGCTGGCGGCGAACAGCAGATGTTCAAGCAGCAGTGGCGTACCATCGACATCGACCATGCGCTCCAGTTCGGAGCGGCCCTTTGCCTGGGCCACCACTGCCTCCCACTGCGACACGCCACTGCCGGCATCGAACGCCATCAGCTTGCCATTGGCAAAACCGGCAATGACCGATTGATCATTGCCAACCGGGCTGGCCGTGCCACGCAGCGTCAATACCGGCGTCAGCACGGTATGGCTCCAGATCTCCCGGCCGCTGGTCGGTTCGAGTCCATGCAGCCGGTCATCGACACCCTGCACCACGATGGCCTGGGCGGTGATCGCCGGCACCGAGAGCAGCTCGCTCTTGATCGCGCTGCGCCACAGCTCACTGCCATCGTTGCTCGAAAGGGCGATCAGCTCGCCATCGAGGGTCGTCACCAGCACCCGGTCGCGGCCAGCCGCCACGCCACCGCTGATTCGCGCCTTGGTCTCGACCTCCCAGCGCCGTTCACCCGTGGTTGCATCGACCGCGATCACGGTGCCATCGATGGTTGCCGCATAGAGCGTGCCCTGATCAAGCGCCAGTTGAATCCGGTTGTAGGGGGTGACGTTGATCTTGCCGATGCTGCGTGACCATTTCTCATCCAGCGCCACCTCGTTGCCGACATCGACCAGCGGCGTCGGCAGGTTGATCTTCTTCTTGCTGTCGCTGGAGCAGGCGGCCAGCAGGCAGAGCAGCAGCAGTGGCAGAGCTCTGGCAAGGTTGTTCATGGTTTCTGCTCCGTATTGGTTTTTGGCAACCGCGATTTGGCATCGTCCAGCTTCATTTCGGTGAGCCCGCGCAGCGGGTCGTCGACCGCGGTGGCCGCCAGTGCCCGGGTGTAGGCAGCGACCGCGCCGGCCGCATCTCCCTTGGCCATCAGAACATCCCCCCTGAGTTCCGCCTCGCGCACCTCGAACGCGCCGTCGCTGACCAGATCGAGCTGTGCCAGCGCGGCGTCAAACTGCTTTTGCGCCAGTTTGAGCTGGGCGAGCCGCAACCGGCTGATCGCGGCGGAGAGGGTGTCCTCACCCTTCATCCAGCCCATGCCGAGATGGGCCAGCACCCACTCCAGCTCCTTCTCGGCGGCCTGATAGTCCTGCCGGTCGACCGCCGCCTTAGCCAGCATCCAGGCGGCAAAGCGGGCATAGCCGTAGGTCGGATAGTCGCTCTTGAGCTGCCCGGCCAGATGAGTGAAGGTGGCGAGCTGCTGTGCCTGCTCCTCTTTTTCACCCTTCTGCGCCAGCAGGTAGGCCTGCTCCATGTTCTGGTAGAGGGCGGCCGCCCTGGCCTGTGAATCGGCCTGCTGTTTCTGCCACAGCTGCCAGCCCCAGTAGGCGGCCAGCAACAGCGCCAGCGTGATCAGCAACGTGCTGCCATGCCGGCGCCACCAGCTCTTGATTGCCTCGATCTGCTCCTGCTCACTCAGGTAGGGGTCCACACTGTTCTCCAGTTCAACTCAGCGAAGGATGCGGGTTGTTCGATCATCGGCCACCAGCGGCCTGTGATCGATCGGTCGACGTCGGCATCCTCGGATCGCGGCCGAAAGGAGTGCAGCCAGTCAGTCAAAATGGGCCGGATTATAGCGTCACCCTGAAGTGCTGGCGCAAATGGTCGATCAGCGTCGCCTCGTCGAACCGCTGCTGCGGCGCTTCGCTGCGCAACGGTTTGAGGCTCACCACCTGATCACGCAGTTCATCCTCACCCAACAGCAATGCGAACTCGGCACCGCTCTTGTCGGCCCGCTTCATCCTGCTCTTGAAGCTGCCGCCCTCCAGATGGGTGATGATGACCCGTTGCGGCAAGGCCCGGCGCAGCCGCTCGGCCAGTTGCATCACTGCCGGGAGCTCGGCGTCGCTGGCCGCGATCAGATAGAGGTCACTGTGCGGGCCGAGTTCGCCGGGTTGCCGCGTGCGGCTGCCGAGCAGCAGGATCAGCCGTTCGAGCCCCATCGCCATGCCCACCGCCGGGGTCGGCCTGCCACCCAACTGCTCGACCAGCCCATCGTAACGCCCGCCGGCACAGACCGTGCCTTGAGCACCCAAGGCGCTGGTGACCCACTCGAAGACCGTGTCGCAGTAGTAGTCGAGGCCACGCACCAGCCGCGGGTTGATGCGATAGGGAATCTGCATCGCATCGAGCAGCGCCCGCAGCCGCGCGAAGTGGTCGCGCGAGGGCTGATCGAGGTAGTCGGTGATGACCGGTGCCTGATCGAGCAGTGCCTGTGTTTCGGGCACCTTGCTGTCGAGAATGCGCAGCGGATTGGAATCGAGCCGGCGTCGCGAATCATCATCCAGCTTTTCCTTGCGGGTCGACAGATAGGCGACCAGATCGGCCCGGTAGCGGCCACGCGCCTCGGCACTGCCGATCGAGTTGATCTCCAGTGTGACCAGTTCGGTCAGACCCAACTGCCGCCACAGTTCGGCACTGAGCAGCAGCAGTTCGGCATCGAGTTCAGGGGCGGCAAAGCCGAAGGCCTCGACGCCGATCTGATGAAACTGCCGGTAGCGCCCCTTCTGCGGCCGTTCGTAACGGAACATCGGCCCCTGGTACCAGAGCCGCTGGGTCTGGTTGAACAGCAGGCCATGCTCCTGGCAGGCGCGCACGCAGCCGGCGGTGCCTTCGGGCCGCAGCGTCAGCGACTCGCCGTTGCGGTCGGGAAAGGTGTACATCTCCTTCTCGACGATGTCGGTGACTTCACCGATCGAACGGTCGAACAGCAGGGTCGGCTCCAGCAGCGGCAGGCGGATTTCACGGTAGCCGTAAGTGGTGAGAACTTGCTGAATTATTTTTTCAGCATAACGCCATAGAGGCGTTTCTTCTGGCAGGATGTCATTCATCCCGCGTATTGCATTGATTTTCATTATTTCTTTATCTTAAAAATCCGAACAGCATCTCAGCCGCGGGCGATGGTGTTGGCAGCCTGCCGACTCTTCTGCGCGGCCCGCTCACGGATCAACCGCTCCAGTTCGTCGGTCAAGGCCTCGGCTGCCACCTTGTGGCTGGGCTTGCCATCGATGAAGATCAGGTTCTGCGGTGCCGCCCCGGTGACGCCGATCTCCACTTCACGCGCCTCGCCGGGACCGTTGACATAGCAGCCGATCACCGCCACATCCATTGCCACCCGCACATCTTCCAGGCGCTGCTCCAGCGCATTCATCGTGGCGATCACATCGAAGTTCTGCCGCGAGCAGCTCGGGCAGGCGATGAAGTTGATGCCGCGTGAGCGCAGTTGCAGACTGCGCAGGATGTCGAAACCGACCTTGACCTCCTCCACCGGATCCGCCGCCAGCGAAACCCGCAGCGTGTCACCAATCCCCTCCATCAGCAGGGTGCCAATGCCCAGCGCCGATTTGACCGTGCCGGAACGCAGCCCCCCGGCTTCGGTAATGCCCAGGTGCAGCGGCTGCTCGATCTGGCTGGCGATCTTGCGGTAGGCCGCAACCGCCATCATCACGTTGGAAGCCTTCACGCTCACCTTGAAGTCGGCGAAATCGAGCCGATCGAGAATTTCGACATGGCGCATGGCCGACTCGACCAGGGCATCGGCAGTCGGCTCACCATACTTGCGTTGCAGGTCACGTTCGAGCGAACCGGCGTTGACGCCGATGCGGATCGGCACCCGTCGGTCGCGGGCGGCATCGACCACGGCCCTGATTCGCTCCTCCTTGCCGATGTTGCCCGGGTTGATGCGCAGGCAGTCGACACCATGTTCCAGCACCTTCAGGGCGATCTTGTGGTCGAAATGGATGTCGGCGACCAATGGCAGCGCCACTTGGGCGCGAATCTGGCGAAAGGCCTCGGCCGCCTCCATGGTCGGCACCGACACCCGCACGATGTCGGCACCGGCATCGGCGAGCGCCTGGATCTGCGCCACCGTCGCTGCGACGTCATGGGTGTCGCTGTTGGTCATGCTCTGTACGGCAATCGGCGCGTCGCCGCCGACCGGCACCGAACCGACCCAGATTTTGCGCGATTTACGCCGGACGATGCTCTGTTGCGGCTGCATGATCGAGGTTGAATTCCAGCGGGAGCGAATGAATGGACAAAACAGGGCTCAGGGAACACGCCCGCTCTGCTTCAGGTAGCTGCGATACTCTTCGGAGTCGGGGAACAGCCCCTTCAGTTTCAGGGCGTTGCTGGCCTCCAGATCGTGGTTGCCCTGAGCCCGCGCCAGTTGCAGTTCGATCCAGTAGCTGCGGGCGCTCGCTTCGGCCTGGCGCATCTTAAGCAAGTCGCGAAAGCGCCCCATGTGGGCATTGGCCGCCGACAGGTTGCCGGCCTGCAACATCAGATCAGCCATCTCCAGCAGCGCATTGGGCTGGTTTTCATTGATTTTCAGCGCCTTGGAGAAGTAATGGATCGCCAGTGCGCTGTCGTTCTTCTTCAGCGCGCAGTAGCCGAGGTTCTCATAAGCCTGATGGCGCTGGGCATAAAGCGGATCCTCCGCCACCTTCAGCAGTTCGCTGATCGCCTCGTCATAGCGCCCCTGGCTGTAGAGAAAGACACCATAGTTGTTGCGTGCCTCGGAGAATTGCGGATCTCTGCTCAACGCCTTGCGATAGTTCTGTTCGGCCAGTTGCGGTTCGCCCTGCCACTGGAACAGGTAGGCGGTCGCCGAAAACAGTGCCGGATTGTCCGGATCGAGCGCCTTGGCCTTTTGCAGCGACTCCTTGGCCATCTGTGCATTGCCGTCGCGCAGGTAGGCGATGGAGAGCGCGATGTAGGCCTCGACCGCCTTGGCCTGGTCACGCTTGTTGAACGGGGTGGTCTCCTGAGTGACACAGCCTGCCAGCAACGCCAGCAGCAGCGTGACGAGAAGTCGACGACAGCAGGAGACAACAGGAGCGCTCATCATCGATCACCGCAGGGTGAGTGGTTGCGCAAGGAGTTCAGCTGCATGACGCTGGGCATGGCGCTGCTGCCGGCGGGTGCGGTCGCTCACCTGCCCCACCAGTTGCCCGCAGGCGGCATCGATGTCATCGCCACGGGTGGCGCGAATGGTCGCCCGGCACCCTTCACGTTGCAGAATCTGCAGAAAAGCGTCGATGGCCGCCGGAGATGAGCAGCGGTAACCGCTGTTGGGAAAGGGGTTGAACGGAATCAGATTGATCTTGCTCGGCAGAATCCGGCTCAGTACAGCCAGCTCACGCGCCTGTTCCGGTTGGTCGTTGATGCCATCGAGCAGCGTGTACTCGATCGTCAGCGAGCGGTGTTCGCCGAGACGCGCAAAGTAGCGCTGACAGGCGGCGAACAGCACCTCGATCGGATATTTGCGATTGACCGGCACCAACTGGTCACGCAGTGCATTGGTCGTCGCATGCAGGGAGATCGCCAGCGAGACATCGGTCACCTCGCCGAGGCGTTCGATCATCGGTGCCAGACCGGCAGTGCTGAGGGTGACGCGGCGCTTGGAGATGCCGTAACCGAAGTCATCCATCATCAGCTGCACTGCATCGACCACATTGTCGAAGTTGAGCAGCGGCTCGCCCATGCCCATCAGCACGACATTGGTCACGGCACGGTCACGTTCGGGATAGAGCCCGGCCAGTTCATCGACGGCAATGCGCACCTGACCAATGATCTCGGCAGCGGTGAGGTTGCTGTTGAAACCCTGCTTGCCGGTCGAACAGAAGCTGCAGTCGAGCGCGCAACCCACTTGCGAGGAGACACAGAGGGTGCCGCGGCCATTCTGTGGAATGAAGACCATCTCGACGCAACTGCCACTCTCGACCCGGATCAGCCACTTGCGGGTGCCATCGAGCGACCGCTGCCGATGGACCACCTCGGGCGGGCGAATCTCGGCCACCTCTCCAAGGCGCGTACGCAGCCCCTTGGAGAGGTCGCTCATCTGATCAAAGCTGTCGACACGGCGGTGGTGCAGCCACTTCAGTGTCTGGTCGACACGAAAGCGCTTCTCACCGAGCTCGGCAAAGAACTGCTCCAGCTTCGGCCGAGAGAGGCCCAGCAGATTGATCCTGGTGGTTTCACCCATGACGTGACTCGACAGACAACTGCTCAGCGGGTGCGTGGGCAGAGTTCGGTGGCGGCGAAGAAGTAGCTGATCTCCCGTGCCGCCGATTGGGCGGAGTCGGAGCCATGCACCGCATTCTCATCGATCGACTGGGCGAAATCGGCGCGGATGGTGTTGGCGTCCGCCTTCTTGGGATCGGTGGCCCCCATCAGTTCACGGTTGAGCAGCACCGCATTCTCGCCTTCCAGCACCTGCACCATCACCGGACCGGAGGTCATGAAGCCGACCAGATCCTTGAAGAAGGGGCGTTCGCGGTGTTCGGCGTAAAAGCCTTCGGCTTCACGATTGCTCAGATGCACCATCTTGGCAGCCACGATCCTGAGGCCTGCCTTTTCGAACCGGCTGTAGATTTTGCCAATGACACTCTTGCCGACGGCATCGGGTTTGATGATGGAAAGCGTGCGTTCAACAGCCACGTGTGTGTCTCCAGGGTAAAAACGGTAGGAAAGGTTCGCGCTCACCAGTACGACTGCGCGAAGGGCGGATTATAGCCTAAAGTGGCCGTCTCTCTGAGCGAGGCCCGCGGAGTTGGCCCAGAAATTCACAACTCATCGAGCCACGCGGCCTGAATGGCCTCGAGAATCTTCTCGTTGGAGCGCAGCGGATCGTCAGCGAAACCCTCGAGCTCACAGACCCAGCGGTGCAGGTCGGTGAAGCGCACATACTGGGGGTCGACATCAGTATGCCGTTCCGTCAACGCGATGGCGATCTGCTGAACATCGGTCCATTTCATGTCGGTCACCTCAATGATTTTCGGAGGCGAGATTGATGGTGTATTTGGGAATCTCGACCAGCAGATCCTGCTCCCCGACGGTCACCTGGCAGCTCAGCCGCGAAGTCAGCGTCAGGCCCCAAGCCTTGTCGAGCATGTCCTCTTCCAGATCGGCTGCTTCATCCAGCGAGTCGAAGCCCTGTCGAATGATCACATGGCAGGTGGTGCAGGCGCAGGAGCGCTCGCAGGCATGTTCGATTTCGATGTCATGCGCCAGCAGCAGCTCGATCAGGTTGTCGCCGGGCTTGGCTTCAAACAGTGCCCCTTGCGGGCAGCGCTGCGGGTGGGGCAAGACCTTGATGGTTGGCATGTCAGCCCTTGACCTCCTCGATCGATTTGCCTGCCAGCGCACTGCGCAGGATCAGGTCCATGCGCCGCTCGGCGAAACTCTGGCTTTCACGGTTCAACTGCTCGACGGCCAGCGCAATCTGCTGCGGATCATCACCCGCCATCAGGGTGCGCAGCCGGGCCATCTGCTGCAGCAACTGCTGGCGTTCGGTCGCCGCAAGCAATTTGTCGCCATCTTGCGTCAGCGCATGGTCGAGCGATTGCAGCAGGGCATCGGCGGCAATCCGCTGTTCGCGCAGGGCGCGCGCGCGCATGTCCTCGGCGGCGAAGGCGCGTGAGTCACGCAACATGCGCAGAATCTCCTCTTCGCCCAATCCGTAGGAGGGCTTCACCTCGATCGAACTGGCAACGCCGCTGGTCAGCTCGGTGGCCGAAACACTCAACAGTCCGTCGGCATCAACCTGATAGGTGACCCGGATCCGTGCTGCGCCGGCGCTCATCGGCGGAATGCCACGCAACACGAAGCGGGCCAGTGAACGGCACTCCTCGACCAGGTCACGCTCGCCCTGCACCACATGGATCGACATGGCAGTCTGACCATCCTGATGGGTGGTGAACTCCTGGGCCCGCGACACCGGAATCGGCGAATTGCGCGGGATGATCCGCTCGACCAGGCCGCCCATGGTTTCGATGCCGAGCGACAGCGGAATGACATCGAGCAGCAGAAGGGCCTGCTGTTGCGCATTGCCGGCCAGCAGATCGGCCTGACGCGCCGCACCCATCGCCACCACCCGCTCCGGATCGATGTCGATGCGCGGTGTGCGCCCAAAGAGCGCTTCCACCCGCTCGCGCACCACCGGAACGCGACTCGATCCACCGACCATCACCACTTCGTCGATCTGTTTCAACTCACAACCGCTGTCACGCAACGCCCGACGACAGGCGCGCAGCGTGCGCTCCACCTCGTCACCAATGAGCTGCTCGAACTGGCTGCGGGTCAGCACACCCTGCCAGCACAGGTTGCCTTCGTTCAATTCAACCGTTGTCTGCACCTGCTCACTGAGGCGCTCCTTGGCAGCACGGGCCACGCCAAGCAGGTGACGTGATTCGGCCGGCGTCAAGGGTTCGGGGTGACCCGTTTCGCTCAGAAGCCACTGCGCCAGTCGCCGGTCGAAGTCGTCGCCGCCCAGCTGGCTGTCGCCACCGGTGGCCAGCACCTCGAAGACACCGCGCGACAGGCGCAAAATCGAGATGTCGAAGGTACCGCCCCCCAGGTCATAGACCGCAATCACACCTTCGGCATTCTGATCGAGCCCATAGGCAATCGCGGCGGCGGTGGGTTCGTTCAGCAGTCGAAGCAGTTCGATGCCAGCCAGCCGCGCAGCATCCTTGGTCGCCTGTCGCTGCGCATCATCGAAATAGGCCGGCACCGTGATGACCGCGGCCACACCGGTTTCGTTGAAGTGCCGTTCGGCACGCTCCGCCAGTGCGCGCAGGATCTCGGCCGACACCTCGACCGGGCTCTTGTTGCCCGCTGCCGTTCGCAGATAGGGCATGCCATTGGCACTCGCCTCCAGCGGATGGTCCGACAGCCGCTGCGCTGCCGCCATGCCCTGCCCCATCAGCCGCTTGACCGAGGCGATGGTGTTGAGTGGATCAACGATCGCCAGCGACTGCGCGGCCACACCCACCTCGGGCAGCCCCTCGGCACGGTAATGGACCACCGATGGCAGCAGGACCCCCCCATCACTGTCGCTCAGCACCTTGACCTGCCCCGCTTCGACGGTCGCCACCAATGAGTAGGTGGTGCCAAGGTCAATGCCGACCGCTCGCCGTCGAGGACGAGCCGCAGGCGTGGATTGACCGGGTTCCGCTATCTTGAGAAGTGCCATGGGCTACTCGAATTTGGCGAAAACAGCGCTTGTCAACGCTCGGCGACTAATCAAGCAGCACATCTTCAACATCATGAATGTCAGCCAGAAACTTTTGAAAAAACCGCATCTTGAGCAAGAATTGCAAGGCGGATTGCAAATTTTGCGGATCCTTGATGGCCCGCGAAAAGGCCTGCTGCAGCCCGTTCTGTTCGGCCAGTGCCTGCTGCCTGAGCTGCAACAGGGCTGTTTCATCCCGTTGTTGACGCACGTCGTGCAGCGTTTCGCGCAGCGTCATCTGCCTGAAAAGAAAATCACCATCAGAGATGGTGGCTGCTCCATCGATTTCAACGCCCAGCAACTGCAAGAGGTGGGCGGCGCGCTCGACCGGGGATTTGAGCGTCGTGTAGGCCTGATTCAACAATCCGCTGTACTGTTCGGCCAGACGCCTGGCCTGTGCCCCATCGCCAACAAAACGGTCTGGATGCACCGAGGCCTGCAGGTTTCGGTAGTTGCGATCCAATCGCTCGAGGTCGAGCTGATAACACTGCGGCAGATCAAAGAGCTGAAAATAGGAGCGCATGACAACAGAAGACCAGGACCGCCGGTGGCGGGTGGACTAGACAGTGAAACTCTCGCCGCAGCCGCATTCGGCCTTGACATTGGGGTTGTTGAATTTCAGACCCTCGTTGAGCCCCTCGCGCACGAAGTCGAGCTGGGTGCCCTCCAGATAGGGAAGGCTCTTGGCATCGATGATCACCTTGGCGCCATCTTTCTCGAACACCTGATCTTCTTCATTGAGCTGGTCGACGAACTCCAGCAGATAGGACATGCCGGAACAGCCGCTCGGCGTGACGCCGATGCGCACACCAATGCCATGGCCGCGCGCATCGAGTTGCTGGCGAATGTGTTCAGCCGCCTGTTCAGTCAGTTGAATGCCCATGACCCACCTCGATCGTCTGCCCGCATGGCGCTATTCGCCTCTTTTCTGCTTGATGTCGGCAATGGCGGCCTTGATCGCATCTTCGGCCAGCACCGAGCAGTGAATTTTCACCGGAGGCAGTGCCAGCTCGTCGGCGATCTCCTGGTTCCTGATCTGCGCCGCTTCGTTCAGGCTCTTGCCCTTGACCCATTCGGTCAGCAGCGAGCTTGACGCGATGGCCGAGCCACAGCCGTAGGTCTTGAACTTGGCATCCTCGATGATGCCTGCCTCGTTGACCTTGATCTGCAACCGCATGACGTCACCACAGGCCGGAGCCCCCACCATGCCGGTGCCAACGTTGACGTCATTGACGTCCAAGCTGCCGACATTGCGAGGATTTTCATAGTGATCGAGTACTTTTTCACTGTATGCCATTTTGATCTCTCCGATGATGAAGCCGTGCCTGACCGCTCAGCCGCCGCCAGCAGCAGTCAGTGTGCGGCCCACTGGACCGTGCTCAAATCAACACCCGACTGGTGCATCTCCCACAGCGGGGAGAGTTCACGCAGCCGCGTCACCGCCTTGCGAACCTGCTCGATCGCATGGTCGATCTCCTGTTCAGTGGTGAAGCGTCCAATCGAAAAACGGATTGAACTGTGTGCCAGCTCATCGCTCAATCCCAGCGCGCGCAGCACGTAGGAGGGCTCAAGGCTGGCCGAAGTGCAGGCCGAACCACTGGAGACGGCCAGATCCTTGAGCGACATCAGCAACGACTCGCCCTCCACGCAGGCAAAGCTGACGTTGAGAATGCCGCAGACATGCCGTTCGGCATGGCCATTCAAGTGGACCGCATCGAGGCTGCTGATCCCTTGCCACAGCCGGTCACGCAGCGCGGCGATGCGGCTGCATTCCACTCCCATCTCCTCCTTGGCGATTCGAAACGCTTCGCCCATGCCGGCAATCTGATGGGTGGCCAGGGTGCCGGAGCGCATGCCACGCTCATGGCCGCCGCCATGCATCTGCGCTTCGAGACGCACCCGCGGCTTGCGTCGCACATAGAGCGCGCCGATACCCTTGGGGCCATAGATCTTGTGCGCCGAGAAAGAGATCAGATCGATCTTCATCCGCTCCAGATCGATCTCCACCTTGCCCGCGCTCTGCGCCGCATCGACATGCAGCAGCACCTTGCGCGCGCGCGTCACCTCGCCAATGGCGGCAACGTCGTTGATGGTGCCGATTTCGTTGTTGACGTGCATGATCGACACCAGAATGGTGTCATCACGCAGCGCCTGGCCAACCTGCTCGGCAGTGATCAGCCCGGTCGAATCCGGATCGAGATAGGTGACTTCGAACCCTTCACGCTCCAGCTGGCGACAGGTGTCGAGCACGGCCTTGTGTTCGATCTTCGAGGTGATGATGTGCCTGCCCTGCTCGCCATAGAGGTGTGCAACACCCTTGATGGCCAGGTTGTCCGACTCGGTGGCCCCCGAGGTCCAGACGATCTCGCGCGGATCGGCGTTGATCAGATCGGCCACCTGCCGTCGGGCCGTTTCGACGATCTCCTCGGCCTTCCAGCCAAACTGATGGCTGCGCGACGCGGGATTGCCAAAACAGCCATCCATCAACAGACATTCGCTCATCTTCTGAGCGACGCGCGGATCGACCGGCGTGGTCGCCGCATAGTCCATGTAGATAGGTACGCGCATGTTGGTCTGCTCCTCGCTCGTCAATATCCGGGCTGTAGTCGCTCAGCTGGTGCCCAGACGAATATGGGCCAGCGATTCGGTGCCACGCTCTCGGGCAATGAAGTCACGCTGCCGCTTGGCAATGTCCTGCACTTCACGCTTCTCGATCAGGTGTGCGAGGGTGATGCCAGCCAGGAACAGGTGAATCTGCTCGCTGAGGTCACACCACAACTGATGCGTCAGGCACTGTTCGCCACGCTGGCAGTTGCCCTGCCCACCACAGTTGGTGGAGTCGATCGATTCATTGACCGCATCGATGATCTGTACCACCGAGATCTCCTGCCGATCACGGCTCAGGCGATAGCCGCCGCCTGGCCCTCTGACACTGGAAACCAGCTTGTTCTGCCGCAGCCTGGCAAAAATCTGCTCAAGATAGGAGAGCGAAATCTCCTGCCGCTCTGAAATGTCTGCCAGACTGACCGGACCTTCAATGGCATGAATGGCCAGATCGAGCATTGCGGTGACGGCATATCGTCCTTTGGTGGTCAACCTCATGGCATCAGCTCCAGGCAACTTCGTCGATAGGTGAAATGAGTATCCAAAAACCTACTTTACAAGTCAAGTATTGGCTCGACCGCTGGCGCCGGGCGGCACACCTCCCTCCAGGTCGATCACCTCATCCAGAATCTCGATCGTCTCGGCGCAGTGATCGCTGCCCAGCGCCTTCAGGGCGCCACAGATGCCATCGAGCTTGGTGTCGAGCGCATGAATGTGATCGAGCATGGCATGGATCGAGCGCGCCACCGGATCGGGCACATCACGTCCCAGCCCATAGGCATCGAAGCCGAATTTTCTGGCGATGGCTTCGCGGTGCGGTGAAGAGGTCGAGGGAGGCTCACCCGTCAACGGCTGAATGATGCGGCCCGGCACACCGACGACCGTGGCCTCGGACGGTACATTCTTGGTGACCACGGCATTGGAGCCGATCCTTGCCCCGACACCGACTTCGATCGGCCCCAGAATCTTGGCCCCGGCACCCACCACCACCCCATCCCGCAGCGTGGGGTGGCGCTTGCCCGGTTGCCAACTGGTGCCGCCCAAGGTCACACCATGATACACCGTGCAGTCATCGCCAATTTCGGCAGTTTCACCGATCACCACACCCATGCCATGGTCGATGAAGAAGCGGCGACCGATGCGGGCGCCGGGATGAATCTCGATGCCGGTCAGCCAACGGGTCAGGGTCGAAAGAAAACGCCCCAGCCATTTCAATCGGTGCTGCCAGAGCCAGTGACTCACTCGATGCAACAGCACCGCATGCAGCCCCGGATAACAGGTCAGCACCTCCCACAGGGTGCGCGCTGCGGGATCGCGCTCGAATATCGAATCGATCTCTTCACGCAGTCGGGTCAACATGGGCAAGTCCAGTCTTTGATTTCAATGGTCGATGCGCGCCATGGCCGCCGCCAGGATGCCGCGCAGGATGTTGACCTCCATCCGGTCCAGGCCACTGCGCAGCAGCAGCCGCCGCAGCCGGGTCAGCAACTGCCGTGGGTTGTCGGGGTCATAAAAGTCGAGTTCGAGCAGCAGTTTCTGAAGATGGAGGAACAACTGTTCGATCTCGCTGCTGGTTGCCAATGGCACATCCCAGCTGTTCGAGACCGTGGCGATGTCACCTGCCTGCAACCACTGCATCCGCAACTCATAGCTGATCACCTGCACCGCAGCGGCAAGGTTCAGCACCCCGTACTCCGCATCAGCCGGAATCTGCACATGCCAGTGACAGCGGTGCAACTCCTCATTGGAGAGGCCATGCTGCTCATTGCCGAACAGAATCGCGATTTCGGTCTGCGCCGGCAGTTGGCTGAGCCGCTCCGCCAGTTGCCGCGGGTCGAGCAGTGGCCAGGGCACCCGTCGGCTGCGCGCGCTGCTGCCAACGACGAGCTGACAGGAATCGATTGCGTCGTCCAGCGTTGCCACCACCTGCGCCTGCGCCAGCACGTCCGCACCGCCGGCTGAGCGGAACTCGGCCTCGGGCGCCGGAAAACGCACTGGATCGACCAGCAGCAACCGCGTGAGCCCCATGGTCTTCATTGCACGGGCGGCCGCACCGATGTTGCCGGGGTGCGAGGTGCGAAGCAGAACGATCCGGGTGCGATCAAGCATGCAGGCGGGGCTGGCCGAAAAAGAACAAGCGGCCGATTCTAGCAAAGTCACCCCTTTCGTGACAGCAAAGGCCAGCTCGCCAAGCGGGTGGACGACTGATTCCGGCAGCGGCATCCTTTCCGGATCGATTCGGCCGTTCATGCGGCACTGACGACCACTTGTGCATTGCGCACCCACTCGGACGGTTGGCGGGAACAATCCCGGTCAGCGTCCCAACAACCGGTTGAACCAGCTTTTGAGTGTGCCTTTGACCGTGCTCTGCGACGATTGCGCGGCCTCGCCAGCGGTGGCGCCGAGGCGTGACCCGACGCCACAGCCGGACTGAACGGGTTCGCTGCCACTGACAAATGGCAACTCCCGGCACCCGGCCGCAGTCTGAATCGCCGCCATCTGTACTCCAGCCGGCGCACTCCAGCGCCAGGGTCGGGAGTCGATGGCGCCATAGAGTCGCGCCGTCACCTCGAGCGCACCGGTGGCCCCGGTCAGCGGCATTGGCTGGTTGTCATCACGCCCCAGCCAGACCACGGCGACATAGCGGCCATCGAAGCCGGCAAACCAACTGTCGCGCTGATCATTGGTGGTGCCGGTCTTGCCGATCACCCGCCGCGCGATACCCAGTTGCTCATCCAGACGACGTGCGGTGCCTTCGGTCACCACCGCGTAGAGGCCGTGGTGCAGCAGCGCCACTTCGGCTGCGTCGAAGCGCTGCTCGGCACTCACCGGCGGTAACGCTGGAGGCACGCCCTGCTGTGCGGTCAGGCCACCGACGCCATGCAGTGGCACATGGCGCCCGCCGGCGGCAATGGTCTGATAGATCTGCAGCAGCTCCAGCGGTGAGCGCTCAAGTGTGCCCAGCAGCAGCGAGGGATAGGCGGCAATCGGCTGCTCGACACCGAGTTGATGCAGGGTCCTGATCACCTGTGGCAGCCCCAGGTCGAGACCGAGCCGCACCGTGGCCTGGTTGTAGGAGTTGGCCAACGCACGATAGAGCGGCACGCTGCCATGGCTCTTCTGGTCATAGTTGCCCGGACTCCATGAGCGACCATTGGCATCGCGCAGCCTGAGCGGCTGATCTTCGAGCGGCGTGTCGAGACGATAGCGCGACGGCTGCGTCAAGGCGGTGAGATAGACCGCCGGCTTGATCAGCGAACCGATCGGTCGGCGGCTGTCGAGCGCACGGTTGAAGCCAAAGAACGTTCCCTGTCGATCGCCCACCACGGCCACCACCTGCCCGCTGTCGATTTCGGCCATCACCACCGCGCCATTCAGCGTCCCGGCCGGCAACGCATGTTTTCTCTCCAACGCGTCGATGCCCTCACGCAACGCCCGCTCGGCCTGGCGCTGAATTTCAGGATCAAGATGAGTAAAGATACGCAATCCGTTGATATTGTTTTTCAAGTCGACCTGATCGTGTTGCAGCTCACGCCGCACCAGGTCGAGATAGGCCGGATGCTGATTGGCGAACTCCCGCGCCCTGACCCCGAGCGGTGCATTGCGGGAAGCGGTTGCCTGCTCCGGGGTGATCATCCGCTCTGCCAGCAGTCGCTCGATCACCACATCACGGCGGCCACGCGCCGCAACCGGGTCACGAAACGGGTCATAAAGTGAAGGGCCCTTGATCATCCCCACCAGCAAGGCCATCTCCGGCAGGTTGAGCTGATCGAGTGGACGACTGAAATAGTGGCGACTGGCCAGTTCGACGCCATGAATCGCCCGCGGCCCCTGCTGACCGAGGTAGATCTCGTTCAGATAGGTTTCGAGAATCAGCGACTTGTCATAGTGCAACTCGAGCAGCAGCGCCATCAACGCTTCGACCCCCTTGCGCCACAGGCTGCGTTCGCCGCTCAGGAACAGGTTCTTGACCAATTGCTGCGTCAGGGTGCTGCCCCCCTCTTCGACCTGACCGGCCCGCAGGTTGGCCCAACTGGCCCGCAGGATCGACCAGAGCGAGATGCCATGGTGATCAAAGAAGCGACGGTCCTCCACCGCCAGCAGGATGGCGATCAGCGGTTGCGGCACCTGGTCGATGGCCAGCGGCTGACGATCTTCATGCAGCCGTGTCTCGATCGAGCCGATTTCGAGCGGCTCCAGCCGCACACTGGCGACGTCACGGCCATCTTCCTGCCGCAACTCGGTGATGCGCCCGCCGGCAAAGCGCAGCCGCAGCCGGCGGGCCGGCTCGTCACCCTCGGCGAAGCGAAAACCGCGGTGCCAAAAGGCCACCTCACCGGCTTCGCGGTGGGCCTCTCCGGGTTCCTTCAACCCGGCAACGAAACGGTAACCCAGCGCCGCCAGTTCGGTCGTCAGCCGCTCCTCGCTGAGCAGCTCTCCTTCACGCAGCAGCAGCGGCCGCGCATGGACCCGCGCCGGTGGCTGGTAGCGGTGTTGCTCGAAATAGTCGACGATCTGTGCATCCAGATAGACGCAGAAGGCCGTCAACAGGGCTGCCAGCGCCACCAGACTCTTGATCAGGCCAGACCTCAACCGCATCGACCGTCAGAATGTTCAGCAGGGCCAGCCGAAGCGGCCGGGATCAGCCAGGATCGCCGGTTTCGACTTGCGTACGGGCCAGCAATTCCGATAATGCCAAGCTGGTCCAGATTTTTCATTCGAAGTACAGGAAAACCATGACACGCTACCATGTCTACGGCATCGGCAATGCCCTGGTCGACAAGGAGTTTGAGGTTGAAGAGCATTTTTTGACCGAACAGGGCATCGACAAGGGCGTGATGACGCTGGTTCCCCATGCGCAACAGGAGCAGTTGCTGACACAGTTGAAACAGCGCTACGGCGTCAAAAAACGTGCCAGCGGCGGCTCCGCCGCCAACACCATTATTGCCGTCAGCCATTTCGGCGGCAAATGCTACTACGCCTGCAAACTCGGTGATGACGAGCCGGGTGACTTCTATCTGCATGACCTGACCCAAGCTGGCGTCAGCAGCAACATCAATGGCGCGCGCCCGGCTGGCGGCGTGACTGGTCGCTGTCTGGTAATGGTGTCGGCCGATGCCGAACGGACCATGCACAGTTTTCTTGGCATCTCGGCCACCCTGGACATCGAGGACATCGACTTTGATGCGCTGAAGCGGTCGGAGTTCCTCTACCTCGAGGGCTATCTGGTCACTTCCGACAGCAGCCGTGCGGCAGCCATTGCGGCACGGGAGTTTGCCGAACGGCATGGCATCAAGACCAGCCTCACCTTCTCCGATCCGAACATGGTGCAACATTTCAAGCCGGGCATTTCAGCGATGCTGGGAAACGGCGTCGATCTGCTCTTTTGCAATGAGCATGAGGCACGCCTGTTCACCGGCGCCGAATCGCTGATGGATGCCGCCGAGCAACTGCGCAGGGTGGCAAAACAGTTCGCCATCACCTGTGGCGCCCGAGGTGCCCTGCTGTACGATGGCGCAGGCCTGATCGAGGTGGATTCCGTGCCAGTCCATGCCATTGACACCAATGGCGCCGGAGACATGTTCGCGGGCGCCTTCCTCTATGCCCTGAACCATGGGTATGACTTTACCGCCGCCGGACGACTGGCCAACCGTGCGGCAGCGGCTGTGGTGTCGCGCTTCGGACCACGGCTGGAAGCAGAGCAACATGCCGAGCTGCTTCGGCAGCACGCAGAAAAGAGCTGGAACCAGAATAGATAATAAAGAGGGTGTCGACAGAGCGGGGCGCTCTGCATCGATGCCGCAGGAAGCCAGAACAGCCAGCAGGAGCCTGACCATGTCGATGACTCACTCCGCAGTGCGCTCCCCCGCCAGCAGCCACTATCAGGGGCGCAATGTGCCCTGGCTGCTGGCTCACTGGGCAGCCGTCCGGCCCGATCATCCATTTCTGATCTGGGAACCCTTCTCGGGCGCCACCCGCAGTTGGAGTTACCGCCAGTTCCATGCCGAGGTGCGCCGTCTGGCCGCCGGCCTTGCCGCCCTCGGCGTCAAACCGACCGAGCGGGTGCTGATTCACCTCGACAACTGTCCCGAGTCACTGCTGGCCTGGTATGCCTGCGCCGAACTGGGTGCGGTCGGGGTCACCACCAACACCCGCAGCGCCGGTCCCGAGGTCGCCTATTTTGCCGCCCATTCGCAAGCGGTGGGCGCCATTACCCAACCCGCTCATGCTGATCTGATTGCCCGCGAAGCCAAAGGCATTCGCTGGCTGGCGGTCACCGACAATGATGCCGGTGCTCCACCACTTTCCAGCGAATTCCTGCCCGATCAGGCAATTCCATTTGGCTCGCTGCTGGCCGACAGCATGGCCCCCGCCTACCCCTCGGCAGCCCTGGCGCCGGCCGGAATCCAATACACCTCCGGCACCACATCACGCCCCAAGGCGGTGGTCTGGACCCATGCCAACGCCCTGTGGGGCGCCCAGATCAATGCCCGCCACCTGGAGCTGACTTCAAACGACGTCACCCTCACCCATCTGCCGCTGTTCCACACCAATGCCCAATCCTATTCGGTGCTCGGTTCACTCTGGGTCGGTGGCACCGTGGTGCTGCAGCCACGCTTCTCGGCCAGCCGGTTCTGGGAGGTTTCGCTGCGCCACGGCTGCACCTGGAGCTCGATGATTCCCTTCTGCCTGAAGGCGCTGCTGCAGCAGGAGCGACCGCCACGGCACAGCTATCGGGTCTGGGGCAACGGCATCTGTGCGCCGCCGACCGATGCCTACTTCGGCGTCACCAGCCTTGGCTGGTGGGGCATGACCGAAACCATCACCCACGGCATCGTCGGCGATCTGCATTTTCCCAATGCATCACTTTCGTGTGGCCGTCCCGCGCCCGAATATGAAATTGCCGTGCTGGGCGACGATGGCGTGCCGGTCGATCCGGGTGAAACCGGGCATCTGCTGATTCGCGGCATTCGTGGTGTCTCGCTGTTTCTGGAGTATCTCGACAACCCGGAGGCCACCCGCGACAGCTTCGACGAAGCTGGCTGGTTCCGCACCGGCGATCGGGTGCGACCGATGCCCGATGGCCATGTCTTCTTCGCCGACCGCGACAAGGACATGCTGAAGGTGGGAGGCGAGAATGTCGCCGCCTCGGAGATCGAAAGCGTGATTCGCGGCACCGGCTGGATTGATGAGGTGGCAGTGGTGGCGCAGCGCCATCCGATGCTCGACGAAGTGCCGGCCGCCTTTGTCATCGCCAACCCCGACGCGCCCGCCGATCTGGCGGCCAGGCTGATCGACCATTGCCGCACCCAGCTGGCCGATTTCAAGGTGCCGCGCAACGTCATGGTGGTCGATGAACTGCCGCGCTCGACGCTGGAGAAGATCAACAAGGCGGAGCTGCGCAAACGCCTTCCCGTATCTGAGTGAAGCAGGGCCCACGATGGAACCTTCCGGCATGGAGCCACGTCAACACGTTCTGATGTGCCGGGAGCACTCGACCTGGCCATGCTGGCTGATGGCAGCTCTGCTCTGGCTGCTGGGCAGCGCCATGCCTCTGTCGGCGCAGCCCGTGGTGCTGGATGAGGCATCTTCCTGCACGGACATCACCGCGCACCTGCAGATCTACACTGACCCGAGCAATCAGGTCGATATCCGGACACTGCTCACGCCTGCCTACCAGCACCAATTCATGCCGCTGAAGCGCTCACGGCTGTGGCTCAATCGACCCGACGCCACCACCTGGATCAAATTCGAGATCGCACCGGGTGACCCGCACCAACCCAATCGCCTGCTCCATCTCGGTCATGCCTCATTGAGCGAGGCAACACTGTTCGCAGTGGATGGCAGCGGAAAAATCATCAACCCCCGATCGGTTGATCCGACATTTGACGACTCTGACAGCCGCGCTGCCTTGAAACAGGTGTTTCTGATCAAGCCTGTCTCGCAATCCACCACCTACTACCTGCGCCTGCACCACCCGCTGCCGATTGCACTCGACCCCACCATCTGGGTCCCCAATGCACTGCTGCAGAAGATCGAGTGGTTCCAGTGGATGTCCGGCACTTTCTTTGGGCTGATGACGGCGGTCATTCTGTTCAATCTCCTGATGTTCTTCGCCAATCGGGAACCCGCCAACCTCTACTATGGCGCCTTCCTGCTGTCGATGACCCTGTTGCAGGCATTGATCGATGGCAAGTTTTTCAACCTGGTGCCGATCGATGCAAAATGGCTGGGAAAAAGCGCGATCCTTGCCGTACTGCTGACCAACTACACTGCACTGCGCTTTGCCCGTGTATTTCTGTTGCAGGATGCGCATGAAGGGCGCTGGAGCCGGTTGAATCGCCTCGGCGAGTGGATTGTCATTCTCGCTGCCCTGAGCGCACTCTTTCTATCCAATATCGTATTGCTGTACCAGTTGGCGCTCGCCTGTTCGGCACTTTTCACCCTCTTTCTGCTGCTGCTCAGCCTCTACCGTGCCCAACAGGGCTACCGCCCAGCCCTTTACTACTTCTGTGGCCGCATGTTGCTGCTGCCCGTGCTGCTGATGATGATCCTGCATGCGCTTGGCGGCACCGACATCCAGATCCTCGCCGGCAAGGGAGTGATGGGGGTGGCAGCCATCGAGGGCATCATCCTCTCACTGGCACTGCTGCATCGAATCCGCCTGATGGAACAGTGGCACCTGGCCGAACGACACCAGGATGAGCGGCGGCAGGTCGAAATTCGTGCCCGCCGCAAGCTGATCGCCAAGATCACCCAGGAGTTGCGTGATCCTCTGAGCGGCATCCATGGCATGAGCGAACTGCTCATCGATGCCGATCTTGGCAAAGATGAAAAAAATCAGGCACGCACCATTCACCAGGCGGCTGAAAAGGCCATCTATCTGGTTGACCGGGCTCAGAATACCGTCGGCCTGGAATCGGACACCCTGCAGCTTCATGTCGATGAGTTCGATCTGCAACAACTGCTCGATGAAGTGGTCGCGCAGGCCCGCCTGATTGCCGATCCGCAACGGATCACCTTGACCGTTGCCCTCGATCCCAGACTGGCAGAGACTGCCCAGGGCGATCCGCGCCGCATCAAACAGGCACTGGTCGAGCTGGTCAGCAATGCCATCGCAGCGATTCATGCCGGTGAAGTGCGGATCGGCGTTGAGGCCCTGAGCGAAAGCCCCGGTCTGCGCTTCACCGTCAGCGATCAGGGGCCTGGCATTCCCGAACCGATTCAACAGCTGCTCGACCTGCCCCTGCATCGGATGCTGGTCGAACTGGAGTCGCGCGAACAGGGCGGATTGGGCTTGCCGATCGTCAAATGGTTGGTGACCGGCATGGGCGGCCAACTGAGCTTCGTCAGCCATGCCGGCCGCGGCAGCTCGATCAGCTTCACCCTGCCAAGCCCCGAGTTACTGCCAGTCTCGTCATCGACGGCAGCCGACGGTATCCGACTGTCCGGCCAGCGCATTCTGATCGTCGAAGGCAACGAAACCATCCGCGACACCCTGCTGATCCGTTGCCGACGCTGGGGCATGGATGCCCTGGCGGCCAGCAACAGCAACCAGGCCATCGCCCTGATTCGCGACCAGGGTCACCTCGGCAAGGGTTTCGACTTTCTGCTGCTCGAACAGGAGAGCACCCCGTTGTCAGGGCTGGAACTGGCCCTCAAAATCAACCAGGAAGGGCTGTCGCCCTCTCCCGTGATGATCCTGCTGCTCGGCTTCGGCGCCGCCCCCACCTCGGAGCGGTTGCGCCATGCAGGCATCGCCAAGGTGCTGACCAAGCCGATTCATGGCGCGCAACTGCAACGGCTGCTCGGCGATCTGTTGCCGCGCAAAGCGATCGAGTCGACTTCACACAGCCCGGATGCCGACAGCCGGGTCCTGATCTTCGAACGCGATCCGGCCACGCTCGACCATCTGCGCAAGCTCTTCCTCAAACTGAAGGTCTCCGTCGAGGGTGTCAGCGAACGCAGCTCCCTGCTGCAACGGATCAAACAGACCCATTATGACCTGATCCTGATCCACCATGAGCCACCACTGCTCGATGCCCTTGATCTCGGCCAGAGAATTCGAGCCTGGGAGTTGCAGTCCAATCGACTGCCCACGCCGCTGGTCGTCATCGACGGTCCTGACCGGCCGGAGAGTGACTGGCAAGCCAGCGGCATCAATGCCCGCCTAGAGCCGCCATTCGAGCTGGAGCCACTGCGCCGCCTGATGGCACAGTGGTGCGGTGACTGAGAAGGGCGTCCAGCAGGAGGCATCGAAGGAGGCATGGCCATCGGCCACCGGGCTGCACCAGAGGGTCTGGGTGGCGTTGCCGTTCCAGATGTCGATGCGCTGCACGCCCGCTTGCCCGCTTTCGAATAGCGTGAACAGGCAGCGGCCGACATCCGGACCGGTTTCATTGGTGGTGATCATGGACGCATGGGTAGAGCGGGATTGTGACTTCCCCTCGACGGCGCCATGAATTTTCACCATGGCAGCGCTGCTCCACTGCTCACTGTCGATAAAAAGGCCGCCCTGTCATGGCCACTGGCGATGCCGTACCATCCGGGTTCTTTTTGGGTTTCAGCTTCAGGAACAGAGCATGAGTGATGCCGAACTGCAGAACCGGCAACTGTTGACACATCTGGCCGATGGCCAGTTTCACTCGGGTGAGGTCCTGGGCAGGCTGCTGGGCATCAGCCGCGCGGCGATCTGGAAGCGGTTGCAGCGCTTGCAGGAGTCCGCCGGCATTGCCATCGAGCGGCGTCATGGCAAGGGCTATCGCATCGACGGTGGCCTCGATCTGCTCGATGCGGCAGCCATCCGCGCGCAGCTCGATCCGGAGGCGCTGCGCCAGCCACTCAGACTCGATCTGCACTGGTCGACCGATTCGACCAACAGCCGGCTGGTCGAGGCGGCCCAGACCGCCAGCATCCATGGTCTGGTCTGTCTGGCCGAACGGCAAACCGCCGGCCGTGGGCGGCGTGGCCGCAACTGGTTCAGCCCCTTTGGCGGCAACCTCTACCTGTCGCTCGGCTGGTCGTTCAACGCCGGCGTCAGCACGCTCGAAGGGCTGAGTCTGGCGGTCGGAGTGGCGCTGGCCCGCACGCTGGAGCAGCTTGGCATTGAGGGCGCGCTGCTGAAGTGGCCCAATGACCTGCTGATCGACCAGGGCAAGGTGGCGGGGATTCTGATCGAGACCGTCGGCGACATGGACAGCCACTGTCAGGTGGTGATCGGCGTGGGGGTCAACGTGCGCATGCCCGCGGCAGCCGAGGCGGCGATCGATCAACGCTGGAGCGATCTGCAGCGCCACCTCGCCGAACCACTGTCGCGCAACCGGCTGACGGCGCTGCTGCTCAATCAGCTGGTGGCGATGCTGTCGCAGTTTCATCGACAGGGTTTTGCCGCCTTTGCCGAGGCGTGGAATCAGCGTGACCTCTGTGCCGGCCAGGCGGTGGTGATTCGCGGGCTGCACAGTGCCATCGAGGGCATTGCCTGTGGCGTTGATCAGCGCGGTGGCCTGCAGCTGCGCACCGCGGCGGGCATCGAGGTGATCCGCAGCGGCGAAGTCTCGCTCAGGATGCAGTGATGTTGCTCGAATTCGATCTCGGCAACTCCCGGGCCAAATGGCGTCTGCTCGGCGCGCCACCGGGCGAGCTGGCCAGCGGCGACTTTCGCATCGGTCCGGAGGGCGTGATCGGCACCCTGGCACTGCCCGCACAGCAGTTGCCGATCAGCCGGATTCGCGCCGGCAGCGTGGCCGGAGCGCAAATCAATGAGGCGCTGACCCAGCTCTGTCGGCAATGGTGGAACCTGGTGCCCGAGTTCGCCCAGAGTCAGGCGCACTGTGCCGGGGTCAGCAATGGCTACCAGTTTCCCCAGCGGCTGGGCGTCGACCGCTGGCTCGCCCTGCTGGCGGCTTACCATCGACCGGACCGGCAGAACCGCCCCTGCGCAGTGGTCGACTGTGGCAGCGCCATCACCCTTGATCTGCTGCAGGCCGATGGCAAGCATCTGGGTGGTTACATCGTCCCGGGTCTTCGCATGGTCAGTGAGGTGCTCAGCTCCCGCACCCGATTGATCAGGATCGATGAATTGCCGCTGGGCGAAATTTCGCCGGGGCGGGTCACCGACCAGGCGATCGGGCATGGTGTGATGCGAATGCTGCATGGGCTGCTGGACAATCTGGAGGAGTATCTGGGCAGCGATTACCGGCTCTACTTCACCGGTGGCGATGGCGAGCGGCTGCTGCGAAGCCTGAAGCTGCCCGGCAGCTACCACTCCGATCTGGTGCTCGATGGCCTGGCCTGGGCCGTTCCGTGACGCTTTTCAGACCGGGATGTCGCCATGAGAAACCTGTTCCTGCTGTTGTTGCTGCTGAATCTGCTGCTGGCGTTGTGGGAGGGGCAACCCCATCTGCTGCGGCAGCACGGGCGGGTCGCGCTCCTGACCCCAGCAGCAGTGGACGAACTGCCGTCGTGGGTGCTGCGCGCGGAGCTTGATGCCGCCGCCGGGACACCCGAACCGCCAGCCGAACCGATGCCCACTCTTCCGCTCGCCCGCCTGCAACCAGTCACCCCGGAGCAGGGCGCAACGGAACGCGAACCGCTGCGCTGCTACCAACTCTCTCCTTTCGTTGACGCAGCGCAGCGTGATGGCGTGCTGCGACGGCTGGCCAGCGCGAATTTCGTGCTGCTGGCGCCGCTGCCGACACTCAGCTTTGATGTCTCCTGGGCGCTGACACTGCCGCTGCCGGTTGGTGCCACCAAGGCCCGACTCGAACGCAGTCTGAGCGCGCTCGGATTCGAGCATCATGTCGGCCAGGACCAGGCGGGAGTGGCGCAGCAAATCGTCAGCGGTTTCGCCAGCGTGGAGGCCGCCAATGCGGCGCAACTGCGGCTGGCGCAGCAGGGCTTTCTGTTTCGGGTCGAGCGACGGCAGGCACCGCCCTCTGTCCAGCGCATCACCCTTGCCACCGCCTCGATCGAGGCCGTCGCTGAGCGGCTTGAGGCCCTGCTGCAGAACGGCGATGGCCACCGCCTCGAAGCGGTGGTGGTGCCGTGCGAGGGTGAACTGGTTCCGGTCGAACCCTGATCGAGCGCCGTTGGCACACCGCTGCGGCATGGCTGATCATTGCTGGCGCCACGGGTGGCCGGACCCGCACCAAAATGTGACCACCGGCTTACCCTCGAATGAAACGTTACGGTATCATTGCGCGATTTTTTCGAGGTCGATAGGGAGTTCTGACTTCGCTTGCGGAACAGCAGTGCGTCGTCAGTCAGGTTTGCACCGCTTTACGTCACGTCAGTCAGGAGGACATCGTTGGAACCCACCAACATTCTTGATCCCGATTACTTTCATCGGGTGGTCGACTGTCAATGGGCCTGTCCGGCCCACACCCCGGTTCCCGAATATATCCGTCTGATTGCCGCTGGCCGTTATGACGATGCCTATCTGGTCAACTGGCACTCCAATGTCTTTCCCGGCATTCTCGGGCGAACCTGCGACCGTCCCTGCGAACCGGCCTGCCGGCGCGGCCGGGTCGAACAGGAGCCGGTGGCCATCTGCCGTCTGAAGCGGGTGGCGGCCGACTACAAGAGCGACATTCGCGCACGGTTGCCGCAAGCGCCCTTTGCCAGCAATGACAAGCGCATCGCGCTGATCGGCGCCGGGCCGGCTTCGCTGACCGTGGCGCGCGACCTGCTGCCGCTGGGTTATCAGGTCGATCTGTTCGATGGCGCGCCAAGCGCGGGCGGCATGATCCGCACCCAGATTCCGGCATTCCGCCTGCCCGAGAGTGTGATCGACGAAGAGGTCGGCTATGTGCTCGACCTGGGGGTCAAGGCCCACTTCGGCCACTGGGTCGGCAGCCTGGCCGAACTGTTGACGAAGGGCTACGACGCCATCTTCATCGGCACCGGTGCTCCGCGCGGGCGTGACCTCGATCTGCCGGGTCGCCAGCAGGCGGCCGCGTCGATTCACCTCGGCATCGACTGGCTCTCCAGCGTTTCCTTTGGTCACACCCAGAAGATCGGTGCGCGGGTGATCGTGCTGGGTGGCGGCAACACCGCGATGGATTGCTGTCGCACCGCACGGCGGTTGGGCGGCGAGGATGTCCGGGTGGTGGTGCGCAGCGGCTTCGACGAGATGAAAGCCTCGGCCTGGGAGATCGAGGATGCGATGCATGAAGACATCCCGATCCACAACTTTCTGGTGCCCAAGGCGTTTTTGCATGACAACGGCCGACTGACCGGCATGCTGTTCGAGCCGGTACAGCCGGTCTACGACGAAGCGGGGCAGCGCAAGCTGCTGCCGACCGGTGAACCACTGGTCGAGATGGCCTGCGATGAGGTGCTGATCGCGGTGGGGCAGGAGAACAGCTTTCCCTGGATCGAGCGCGACATCGGCATCGAGTTCAACCGCTGGGGGCTGCCGGTACTCGACGAGACCACACTGCAATCGACACTGCCCAAGGTCTTCTTTGGTGGCGATGCCGGTTTTGGACCAAAGAACATCATCTGGGCAGTGGCCCATGGCCATCAGGCGGCACTGTCGATCGATCTGTTCTGTCGTGGCGAATCGCCTGCGGCGCGGCCACCGGCCCAGATCGCGCTGGCCAGCCAGAAGCTCGGCATTCACGAGTGGAGCTACGACAACGAAATCTCGCTCGATCAGCGGCGCAAGGTACCGCTTCAAGAGAAGCGCATCGCGCTGCTCAACCTCAATCTGGAGGTAGAGCGCGGCTTTGATCCGGATCTGGCCTACAAGGAGGCAGAGCGTTGCCTCAACTGTGACATGCAGACGGTCTTCACCGCCAGCCAGTGCATCGAGTGTGATGCCTGTGTCGACATCTGTCCGGTCGACTGCATCACCTTCCTGCCGCAGATGAGTGAAGCCAGCGAGGCGCAGTTGCGCGAGCAGTTGAAGGTGCCGGCGCACCAGCTCGATCAGCCGCTCTACCTCTCCACGGCGCTCAACACCGGTCAGGTGATGATCAAGGATGAGAACGTCTGTCTGCATTGCGGTCTGTGTGCCGAGCGCTGCCCCACCGCAGCCTGGGACATGCAGAAATTCGTCATCGATCTGCCCAAGGCGGGGGCCTCATGTCGCAGCCACTGAAAAGCATCAACGACTTCGTCGTCAAGTTCGCCAACGTCAATGGCACCGGCTCGGCCAGTGCCAACCTGCTGTTTGCCAAGTCGATTCTGCGCATGGGGGTGCCGATCGCGCCGCGCAACATCTTTCCCTCCAACATCCAGGGACTCCCGACCTGGTATGAGGTGCGGGTGAGCGAGCGTGGCCATCTTGGCTGCCGTGGCGGCGTCGACTTCATGGTGGCGATGAATCCGCAGACCTGGGATCAGGACATCGCCTCGATCGAGCCGGGCGGCTACCTGCTCTATGATTCGACCAAGCCGCTGCCGGCCAGCAAGTTCCGCAGTGACATCACGGTGTTCGGCGTGCCGCTGATGGAGATCTGCAACCGTGAGCCGGGCGATGCCCGCCAGCACCAGTTGCTGAAGAACGTGCTCTATGTCGGTGTGCTGTCGGCACTGCTCGACATCGAACTCGAGGTGCTCGATCAACTGATCGCCGAGGAGTTCAAGGGCAAGGCCAAGCTGATCGCCCCCAACCAGAAGACCTTGCGGCTGGGGCGGCAGTACGCGCTCGATCACTTTGCCTGTCCGATCGGACTCAGGGTCGAGCGGGCCGATGGGGTCGGCGAGCGCATCTTCATCGATGGCAACACGGCGGCGGCGCTCGGTGCACTGTACGGCGGTGCGACGGTGGCGGCCTGATACCCGATCACCCCTTCCTCCTCGGTGGCGGAAGCATTCATGCACCATGCCGAGCGGATGCGCGTCGATGCCGAGGGCAAGCGCAAATACGCGGTGATTCAGGCCGAGGATGAGCTGGCCTCGATCGGCATCGTCATCGGCGCCGGCTGGAACGGCACCCGCGCCTTCACTGCCACCTCGGGCCCTGGCATCTCGTTGATGACCGAATTCCTCGGGCTGGCCTATTTTGCCGAGATTCCGGCGGTGCTGTTCGACGTGCAGCGCGGCGGCCCCTCGACTGGCATGCCGACCCGCACCCAGCAGTCGGACATTCTCGCCTGCGCCTATGCCAGCCATGGCGACACCAAGCACATCCTGCTGCTGCCCGATGGGCCGGGCGAATGTTTCGAGTTCGGTGCGCTGGCCTTCGATCTGGCCGACCGCTTCCAGACACCGGTCTTCGTGATGTCGGACCTCGACATCGGCATGAACGACCGCCTCTGCGCACCCCTGAGCTGGGATGACAGCCGCAGGCTCGACCGTGGCAAGGTGATGGATTTCGCTGCGCTGGAGGCAGGCAAGACCTTCGGCCGCTACCTCGACGTCGACGGCGACGGCGTCTGCTACCGCACCTATCCCGGCACCCATCCGGCCCGTGGCGCCTACTTCACCCGCGGCACCACCCGCGACCCCTTCGCCCGTTACAGCGAAGAGGGCGATGTCTATGTCGACAACATGGAGCGGCTGCTGCGCAAGTTCGAAACCGCCAAGAGCTGGGTGCCGGCACCGCTGGAGCTGGACGCCGGTCGGGAATATGGCGTGATCTTCTACGGCTCGTCAGCGCCCGCCATGGATGAGGCCGTCGAGCTGCTGGCGGCCCGGGGACTCCAACTCGACACGCTGCGGGTTCGGGCCTTCCCGTTTGCTGCGTCGGTGCGCGAATTCGTCGAACGTCACCGCCTGGTCTTCGTCGTCGAACAGAACCGCGACGCGCAGCTGCGCACCCTGCTGATCAATGAAGAGGAGATCGATCCGGCGCGGCTGCTGCCAGTGTGCCACTATGATGGCACGCCGATCACCGCCCGGGCGATCATCGCCGGGATCGAGGCCAGGCTCGATCTGCTCAAGGTGACCCCACTGCGCAAACGGAGCTGAACATGACCTATCTGGCCAAACCGAAGCTGCACCATCCCGATCTGCCACGCAACCAGCTCGGACTCACCCACCGCGACTACGAGGGGGCGATCTCGACCCTCTGCGCCGGCTGCGGCCATGATTCGATCAGCGCCGCCATCGTACAGGCCTGCTACGAAATGAGTCTGCCGGCCCACCGCATCGCCAAGCTCTCCGGCATCGGCTGCTCATCGAAGACCCCGACCTATTTTCTCGGCCTGTCGCACGGCTTCAACAGCGTGCATGGCCGAATGCCCTCGGTGCTGACCGGGGCGTACATGGCCAACAAGGATCTGATCTACATTGGCGTCTCCGGCGATGGCGACTCGGCCTCGATCGGCCTCGGGCAGTTCGCCCACAGCATGCGTCGCGGCATCAACATGACCTACATCGTCGAGAACAACGGTGTCTACGGGCTGACCAAGGGGCAATTTTCGGCCACCGCCGACTATGGCGCGGTCAGCAAGCGGGGCGTGAAGAACTTCGACGAAGCGATCGATCTGGTCACGCTGGCGATCCAGATGGGCGCCACCTTCGTCGCCCGCAGCTTCTCGGGCGACAAGCGCCAACTGGTGCCGCTGCTCAAGGCGGCCATCCACCACCAAGGGGCGGCCTTCATCGATGTCATCTCACCCTGCGTCACCTTCAACAACCACAAGGGCTCGACCAAGAGCTTCGATTACGTGCGTGAGCACAATGCCGTGGTCAACCGCCCCGACTTCATTCCGCTGCGTGACGAGATCACCGTCGACTACCCGGCCGGCGCAGTCGAAGCGGTGACGCTGCACGATGGCAGCGTGCTGCGACTGGCCAAGTGCGACCATGACTACAACCCGCGTGACCGGGTGGCCGCCATCAACTGCATCCAGGAGCGGCAGCAGCGCGGCGAGGTGGTGACCGGTCTGCTCTTCATCGATCCCGATGCAGTGGATCTGCATGAAGAGATGGGCAATGTCGACACCCCCTTCAACCAGCTCGACGATGCCGCACTCTGCCCCGGCAACGCGGCGCTGCAACAGCTCAATCAGAGTTTCCGCTGAAGGAGAACGCCATAGCGCCATCGCTCAAACCAGAGCCAGCAAAGGGCGGCCGCGCGCCGGCCGGGGGCTGTGATGTTTGACACTGCAGCGCTCGATGCAGTGCTGCAGCTGGGCGTCGCCCTGGCGATCGGTCTGCTGGTCGGCCTCGAACGGGGCTGGAAGAGCCGGGAGCTGGGCGAAGGGCGGCGCATCGCCGGATTTCGCACCTTCGGGTTGACCGGCCTGCTCGGCGGCGTGGCCGGACTGCTCTCGCTCGACCAGGGTCCGCTGCCGATCGGGCTGATCTTTCTGGCGCTGGCGCTGCTGCTGGCAGTGGTCTATGCCCGCACCACCTCGGCTGACCCTGCCGCCAACATCAGCATCACCACCCTGATTGCACTGCTGCTCACCTTCGCGCTGGGGGCACTGGCCACCTACCTCGACATCGCGCTGGCTGCCGCGGCCGCAGTGGTGGCCACGCTGCTGCTCGACCTCAAGTCGACCCTGCATGGCTGGCTCAATCGGCTCGAGGAGCGCGAACTGACCGCGCTGCTGCGCCTGCTGCTGATCTCGGTGGTGGTGCTGCCGTTTCTGCCAAATGAACAGCTCGGTCCCTGGCAGGCGATCAACCCCCATGAACTCTGGTGGATGGTGGTGCTGATCTCGGGCATCTCCTTCTACGGCTACGTGATGGTCAAGCTGTTGGGCCAGCGCCGCGGACTGGCGCTGACCGCGCTCTTTGCCGGGCTGACCTCATCCACCGCACTGACGCTGCACTTTTCGCGACTGGCGCGCCAGCAGCCCGAACAGGCCAGGTTACTGGGGAGCGGCATTCTCTTCTCCTGTTCGGCCATGCTGCCGCGCATGCTGCTGATGATCCTGGTGCTGAATGCCGCCCTGATTCCGCCACTGCTGCTGCCGTTCATGGCCATGGAGGCGGTCATCCTGCTGCCGGCCCTCCATGGCTGGTTGCGGGCCGACCGTGTCGGCACCTTCGAACCGACCCCGCTCAGCAACCCGGTCGAACTGAAGGCGGCCTTCGGCTTCGGCCTGCTGCTGACCTTGGTGGTCATCCTCTGTGCCGCCGCGCGCCAATTGATTGGCGACGAAGCGCTGCTGCCGGTGGCGCTGATCTCCGGCATTGCCGATGTCGACGCCATCACCATGCTGCTCAGCCGGCTCAGCCTGACCGAAGTGAGCCCGACCACCTCGCTGGCCGGCATCATTGCCGTGGCGGTCAGCAACAACCTGGCCAAAGCGGCGCTGGCGATCCTGATCGGTGGCCAGCGAACTGGCTGGCGGGTGGCACTGCCATTGATCGGCTCGGCCGGCGTCGGCCTGTCGTTCTGGCTGCTCTGGCTCTGAACTGCCGGCCATCGCGGCAGGCGCTGCCGCGCTGAAACGGACGTGTCGGCCTGTCAGAAAACGTACCTTCCCTGCAGAACTGATCGGAGAATCATCCGAATCCGCTCCCGTTTTACGGGAAATCAGAGCGATTGGAGGGGGATGATGGAGATGATTCGAGCCTGAACCATGCCGGGTTTGCTGGACGGTTGAATCAAGCACTGCGGCCTCGACATGCCCGCCGATGGACGGGCGCAGTCGATGCACAGGGTGTTGCGATACTGCTGCGTCTCCGGAAAGATCGCGCCTCAGCGCCCCTTGAACCGCGGTGAACGTTTCTCCTGAAAGGCGCGGGCGCCTTCGCGCAGATCCTGCGAGTTCATCGCCGCTTCCATGCCCTGGCGGGCGCGTGCTTCGTCGAACAGGCCGCGGGCGAGCTGGTTGAGGCAGGATTTCATCCCCCTCACCGCCAGCGGCGCATGTTCGGTCAACCGCTGTGCCATCTGCGCGGTGGTGAGTGGCAGATCGGCCAGAGGCACCAGTTGATCGAGATAGCCGCAGGCCAGCAGCTCCTCGGCCGTCAGTCTCTGCGCCAGCAGCAACAGCCGCCGCGCCATGCCGAGACCCAGCAGTTCGATCAACCGCCGCATGCCGTTGGGGTAGTAGTGCACCCCCAACCGGGCCGCCGGAATCTGCAACTGCATCCCCTCGACGCCGATGCGAAAGTCGCAGCCCAGACTGAGGTCGACGCCACCGCCATAGACCGCGCCATTGAGCGCGCAAACCGTCGGAATCGACAACGCGGCCAACCGGCTCACCACGTCGTCGAGTGTGACAGCACTCTGCGGTTCGCTGCCGATGTCGCTGATATCGAAACCGGCACAGAAGGTCTTGTTGCCGGCGGCGGTCAGCACCAGCACCCGCAGGCGGGCATCGGCCTCGACCCGATCGAGCAGTTCAAGAAGGTGCGGCAGCTCGGCGGCCGGCAGCCGGTTGTGGGTCTCGGGCCGGTTGAGGCTGAGGGTGGCGATGGGGCCATCCAGTTGCAGATCGCACAGTGTGTTCATCGCCATGTCCTTCGCCAGAGAGTGAAACAACGGCCGCACGGTATCACGCTTCGACCTCCTGGCGCAGCGTGACGAACTCCTCGGCGGCCGAGGGATGGATGCCGAGGGTGGCGTCGAACTGCCGTTTGGTGAGCCCGGCCTTGACCGCCACCGCGAAGCCCTGAAGGATCTCGGCCGCCCCCTCGCCGACCATGTGCGCACCCAGAACGCGGTCACTCTGCGCATCGACCACCAGCTTGACCAATGTGCGACTCTTACGGCCGCTGAGGGTGTGCCGGAGCGGGGTGAAGCGGCTGCGGAACAGACGGATCGGTCCACGGCGGCGTGCCTCCTGCTCGCTCAGTCCGACGGTGGCGATCTGCGGCTGCGAGAAGATGGCGGTCGGAATGGCGTCATAATCGGCACGGCTCGGCTGGTTCAGCACGATGGTGCGCGCCACCGCCATCGCCTCGGCCAGTGCCACCGGCGTCAGTTGCCAACCGCCCAGCACATCGCCAATGGCAAGGATCGACGGCACCCGGGTCCGATAGTGCGCATCGACCTGAATCGCGCCGTTGGCGGTGCACTCCACGCCCAACTCCTCCAGCCCCAGGCCAGCGCTGTTGGGTCGCCGCCCAGTGGCAAAGAGCACCTGATCGACCTCGATCACCTCTCCATCCTGCAGCAGCAGTCGTTTGCGGCCAGCCACCCCCGCATCGATGCGCTCGATCTGTTGGTGCAGATGCAGTTCGATGCCGTCGTGCGCCATCTCCTCACACAGGGCAGCCCCCAGATCGTGGTCGAAATTGCGCAGCAGTTGGCCGCTGCGGTGAATCAGATGGGTTCTGGCGCCCAGGCCGTTGAAGATGCCGGCAAATTCGACGGCGATATAGCCGCCGCCCACCACCGCCACGCTGTCGGGCAGTTGGGGGAGATAGAAAGCCTCGTCAGAGGTGATGGCCAGTTCGCGGCCCGGAATCTCCGGCAGTTCGGCCATTCCACCGGTGGCAATGAGGATGTGCGCAGCGCTGTAGCGGCGCTCGCCCACCCTCACCTCGTTAGGACCCGTCAGTCGGGCAGTGCCGGCAATGACCGTCACGCCGGCCCCTTCGAGCAGGCGCTGGTAAACGCCATTCAGCCGGGTGATTTCACGATTCTTGTTCTGGATCAGTTGCGGCCAGTCGAACCGTGGCGCTTCGGGCAGCGTCCAACCATAGCCGGCGGCCTCTTCCCATGTGTGGCTGAACTCGGCAGCGTAGACCAGCAGCTTTTTGGGGATGCAGCCGACGTTGACGCAGGTGCCGCCAAGCGGGCCGGCTTCGACCACTGCCGTGCGTGCGCCCAGTCCAGCGGCAGTGCGTGCGGCACGCACGCCACCGGAACCCGCCCCGATCACCAGCAGGTCATAATCATGAACAGACAAAGGCTGACTCCTGTAGAATTCACAGAAAACTGAATAAGATCGCGTTGCCATGGTACCGGCCGCATCGCCCTGACGCGCCGAACTCCCGATTACAACAACAGACTTTGCCACCTTTCACAAGATCAAGAGATCGAATCCGTGTCCACTTCCGACTCCAATGCCCCCCCGCGCGACCAGGTGTTCGCCCAGCCGCTCGATCGCGTCACCGATTTCGCTTTCGACTCGACCGTGGTTGCGGTGTTCGATGACATGGTCAGCCGCTCGGTGCCGTTCTATGACGAGATGCAGCGGATGACCTGCGAGATCGCCCGCGATTTCGCCGTGCCGGGCAGCAGCCTCTACGACCTCGGCTGCTCCACTGCCACCACCATGCTGCAACTCGATCCGGTGATCGACCCGAGCGTGCGCTTCGTCGGCGTCGACAACTCACCAGAGATGCTCGCCCAGGCACGGAGCAAGCTGCAACAGCATGGGGTGACACGGCCATTCGATCTGGTCTGCGCCGACCTGCACCACGACACCGTGGTCGAGGATGCCTCGGTGGTGGCGATGCTGCTCTGCTTGCAGTTCATGCGGCCACTCTATCGCGAGCGGGTGATGCGCGGCATTTATGACGGAATGCGCCGCGACGGCGCCCTGATTCTGATCGAAAAACTGACCGTCGATGACAGCCTGATCAACCGGCTGTTCATCCAGCACTACTATGACTACAAGCGCCGCCATGGCTACTCTGAGCTGGAGATCTCGCAGAAGCGCGAAGCGCTCGAGAATGTGCTGATCCCCTATCGCTGGGAAGAGAATTACAACCTGCTCAAATGGGCCGGCTTTCGCCATGTCGAGGTCTTCTTCCGCTGGTACAACTTCTGCGGCATCCTCGCCGTCAAGTAGCCGCTTCTTCCGCCCATCCCGTCGAGACTCCCCCATGCTGCTCGCCTATGGCCGCTTTCTGTTCAAATATCGCAACGCGCTGTTTCCGGTGCTGTTTCTCTCTCTGGCGCTGTTCTTTCCACCCACCGCCGCCTTTGGCAGCGCGATGGCCGACCGCCTGCTCGACCTGGCCGGTTTCGCTGTGCTGCTGGCCGGACTGGCGATGCGCGCGCTGGTGATCGGTCTGGAATACATCCGCCGTGGCGGCAAGGATGGCAAGGTCTATGCCGTGGATCTGGTCACCGGCGGCATTTTCGCCAGTTGCCGCAATCCGCTCTATGTCGGCAATCTGCTGATCCTGGCCGGCATGGTGCTGATCTGGCACAACTGGGTGGTCTATGCGGTGGCCACCCTCTTCGGCATCAGCAGTTACATTGCCATCGTCGCGGCCGAGGAGGATTTTCTGCTCGACAAGTTCGGCGATGCCTACCGTGCCTACTGCGCCGACGTGAACCGCTGGCTGCCGAATCCGGACAAGCTGGCCGAGGCCCTCGCAAACGGCAGGCTCAATCTGGCCCAGATCGTGGTCAAGGATTACAACACCTGGTTCACCTGGTTCAGCACCGTGCTGCTGCTGCTGTTCTATGAACGCAGGTCGGCGGCCGAGTACCTCGCCGAGGCCGGTTCGACCGGCTGGATCTGGGGCACGATGGCGCTGCTGTTCGTTCTTTATGTGCTGGTCTACTTTCTGAAGAAGAGCCAGCGACTCAATGCCCGTGGCTGGAACAGCAACCGCTAGATGCTGAAACGGGTCACCCCAGGAGCACAGGGCGGCACTGGCGTGCCATCACTCCGTCGGTGAAGCCGCTCCGCCATCGAGATCACCCCACAACCACTGACCGAGGCTCAGCAGCGTCAGTGGCGCGGTCTCGGTGCGCAGGATGCGCGGTCCGACCGTCACCCGCAAAAACCCGGCCCGTTCGAGGCAGTCGGCCTCGGCTTCGGTCAACCCCCCTTCCGGCCCACTGACCAGCACCAACCGCCGGGGCTGCTGCCCGCTCGGCAGCGCCCTGCCCTGCCAGTGCATGAAAAGCTTCAGGTCACCTTCGGCCTGAGCGGCAAAGGTCTCGAGCGCACAGGGCGGGGCGATGGCGGGAATGCGGGTGCGGCCCGACTGCTCGCAGGCGCTGATGACCACCTGCTGCCAGTGCTGCCGCTTGCGCTCCCAGCGCTCCGCGCCGAGCCGCACTTCGCAGCGTGCAGTCAGCAGCGGCGTGATGCGCGACACCCCCAGTTCCGTCAGCTTCTGCAGCGCAATCTCCATCCGCTCGCCCTTGCTGATGGCCAGGCCATAGTGGCTGAACAGCGGCGATTCGGTCGAGGTGGCGCGCTGCGCAACCAATTCGACCTGCGCCAATCGCCCGTTGACGCCCAACAGACGGGCCGCGAACTCACCCCCTTCGCCATTGAACAGGGTCAGCGCGGCGCCGCGTTCGAGGCGCAGCACCCGCAACAGGTGGTGCGAGGCAGCTTCGGGCAGGGTCAGGGTTGCGCCGACGACGAGCGGCAGATCGACATGGATGCGCGCAGTGGCCATCGCGGGTCAGTCGCGGACCGCCAGCTCGATGCCTGAAGTGGCCACGGTGGCCAGCAGCTCGATCTCCTCTTCACTGATCACATAGGGCGGCATGAAGTAGATCACATTGCCGAGCGGACGCAGCAGAACGCCCTGCTCGAGCGCATGGCGGTAGACGCGGATGCCGCGACGCTCCTGCCATGGATAGGGTTCACGACGCGCCTTGTCACGCATCAGTTCGATCGCCAGCACCATGCCATGCTGGCGCACTTCGGCCACATGCGGGTGATCGAGCAGATGGGCCGTGCTGCGCGCCATCGCCGCCGCCAGCGTGCGGTTGCGCTCCAGCACCGGCTCGATGGCGAAGAGCTCGAGGGTCGCCAGCGCGGCACGGCAGGCGAGCGGATTGCCGGTGAAGCTGTGCGAATGCAGAAACGCCTTCAGCGTGTTGTAGTCGTCATAAAAGGCGCGGTAGATCGACTCGCGCGTCAGCACCACCGACAGCGGCAGGTAGCCGCCGGTCAACCCTTTGGAGAGGCAGAGGTAATCGGGGGTGATGCCGGCCTGCTCACAGGCGAACAGCGTACCGGTGCGGCCGAAGCCGACCGCGATCTCATCGGCGATCAGATGGACACCATGGCGATCACAGGCTTCGCGCAGCAGGCTCAGGTAGACCGGGTGGTACATGCGCATGTTGCCGGCGCACTGGATCAAGGGTTCGACGATCACCGCGCACACCTCATCGGCGTGACGCGCCAGGGTGGTCTCCATCGCCGCGAAGCTGCGGCGGCTGTAGGCTTCCCACGACTCACCCGGCTCGCGGTTGAAGCAGTCGGGGCTCGGCACGGTGATCGCTTCGAGCAGCAGCGGTGCGTAGGTCTCCTTGTAGAGCGCGACATCGCCCACCGCCAGCGCGCCGAGGGTCTCGCCATGGTAGCTGTTACCGAGGGTGACGAAGCGCTGTTTGCGGCTGTGCCCGACGTTGCGCCAGTAGTGAAAGCTCATCTTCAGCGCGATCTCGACCGCCGAGGAGCCATTGTCGGCATAGAAGCAGCGGTCGAGCCCGGGTGGCGTGACCCGCACCAGCTGCTCTGAAAGTTCCACCACCGGTGGATGGGTGAAGCCGGCCAGCATCACATGCTGAATCCGCTCCAGCTGATCGCGGAGGGCGCCGTTGATGTGGGGATGGCCATGGCCGAACAAGTTGACCCACCAGGAGCTGACGGCATCGAGATAGCGCTTGCCGTCGAAATCCTCGAGCCAGACCCCCTGGCCATGTCTGATCGGGATCAGCGGTTGCGATTCGTGGTCCTTCATCTGCGTGCAGGGGTGCCACACCACCTGCAGGTCGCGCGCCATCCAGTGGCGGTTGTCACCAGCGTTCAGGCAGTCGCCCTCGGACGGATGATTCATGCCGGAGCGGCGTGTTCGGCCAGCCCAAGACGGCGGCAGAGGGTGGCGGTCGGCTCGGCCTGATTGAGGCTGTAGAAGTGCAGTCCCGGTGCCCCGGCGGCCAGCAGCTGTTCACACAGGCGGGTCACCACGTCGGCGCCAAAGGCCAACAGTGCTGCTTCGTCGTCACGATGGCCTTCAAGCTTCTTCCTGATCCAGCGCGGCACTTCGGCACCACAACTGTCGGAGAAGCGCAGCAGCCGCTCGTAATTGGTGATCGGCATGATGCCCGGCACGATCGGCAGATCGAGCCCTGCGCGCCGGCACGCCTCGACAAAGTGGCAGTAGGCATCGACGTTGTAGAAGTACTGGGTGATCGCAGCGTTGGCACCGGCCGCCACCTTGTGGGCGAAATGGTGCAGCTCACTGGCATAACTGGCCGACTCGGGGTGCACCTCGGGATAGGCGGCCACCTCGATGGTGAAGTGGTCGCCACTGTGGCCGCGGATGAACTCCACCAGTTCGCTGGCATAGGCAAGCCGCCGGCTGCCCAGCCCCGAAGGCAGGTCGCCACGCAGGGCGACGATGCGCCCGATGCCTGCCTGCCGGTAACGGTCGAGCAGTTCACCGATCTGCTCGCGGCTGTCGCCACCGAATGAAAGATGCGGTGCGACATCGAGTCCGGCGGCCCGCATCGCCAGCACGGTGTTCAGCGTGCCATCGCGGGTCGAACCTCCGGCGCCATAGGTGACCGAGAAAAAGACCGGCGCAAAGCGGTCGAGCTGCGTCCAGGTGCTGCGCAACTTCTCCAGCCCCTGCTCACTCTTCGGCGGAAAGAATTCGAAGCTGAGCTGAAACCCAGACGAAGTCACGGCCATGGCTGAGGTTCCCTGCTCAGTATTTGTACTGTTCGGGCTTGTAGGGCCCGTCCACCGGCACCTGGATGTAGTCGGCCTGCTCGGCGGTCAGCCGGGTCAGCACACCGCCAATGCCGGCCACCATCGCTGCCGCCACCTCTTCGTCGAGTTTCTTCGGCAGCACCTCGATTTTCAGCAGCGTCTGCTGACGGTCCGGGCTCTGCTCGGCAAAACGCTGGCCATACAGATGCATCTGCGCCAGCACCTGGTTGGCGAAGGAGCCATCCATGATTCGCGACGGATGGCCGGTGGCATTGCCGAGGTTGACCAGCCGCCCTTCGGAGAGCAGCAGCAGAAAGTCATCGCTGGCGCGGTCGCGGTAGATCTGGTGCACCTGCGGCTTGACCTCGACCCACTCCCAGTTGTCGCGCATGAATTGGGTGTCGATCTCGTTGTCGAAGTGGCCGATGTTGCAGACCACCGCTCCGCTCTTCAGCGCAGCCAGCATCGCCCGGTCACAGACCCGGACATTGCCGGTGGCGGTCACCAGCAGCTCGGTTTCGGCCAGCAGCGCGTGGTTCAGATCCTCCGGCCGCCCGGTGTTGAGCCCGTTCCGATAGGGCGAGACCAGCTCGAAACCATCCATGCAGGCCTGCATCGCGCAGATCGGATCGATCTCGACGACGCGGACGATCATTCCCTCCTGCCGCAGCGAGGCCGCGGAGCCCTTGCCGACGTCACCATAGCCGATCACCAGCGCCCGCTTGCCGGCCAGCAGGTGATCGACGCCACGCTTGATTGCATCGGTCAGGCTGTGACGGCAGCCATACTTGTTGTCGTTCTTCGACTTGGTGACCGAGTCGTTGACATTGATCGCCGGCACCTTGAGTTCACCACGTTTGAGCATCTGCTCCAGCCGGTGTACGCCGGTGGTGGTCTCCTCGGTGACGCCGTGGATCTGACCCAGCAGTTGCGGATAGTTCTGATGGATCAGTGCGGTGAGGTCACCGCCATCATCCAGAATCATGTTGGGGTTCCACAGCTTGCCATCGACATGCAGAGTCTGCTCGATGCACCACCAGTACTCCTCTTCGGTCTCGCCCTTCCAGGCAAAGACCGGCACGCCGCTGGCGGCGATGGCGGCGGCCGCGTGGTCCTGGGTCGAGAAGATGTTGCAGGAGGACCAGCGCACCTCGGCCCCCAACTCGATCAGGGTCTCGATCAGTACGGCAGTCTGGATCGTCATGTGGATGCAGCCGACGATCCGGGCGCCGGTCAGTGGCCGCTCGCCGCGGTAGCGGGCACGCAGCCCCATCAGTGCCGGCATCTCGCGCTCGGCCAGTGCGATCTCCCGGCGGCCGAAATCAGCCAGATTGATGTCGGCGACGCGGTAGTCGGCAGTCGACTTTGAAACAGGGTTGGCAAGGCTCATCGAACACTCCGTTGAACAGGTTGGGTCGGGCTCAGATCGCGGCGCGCAGCGCTTCGGCCTTGTCGGTGCGCTCCCAGGTGAAGGCGGTGAAGGTTTCGGACTTCTGCTCTTCACGGCCGTTCTCGCGCTCGCTCCAGTCGTAACGCATCTCGACCGGATTGCGGCCAAAGTGGCCGTAGGCGGCAGTCGCCTGATACATCGGGTGGCCCAGATCGAGCATCCGGCCGATGGCATAGGGGCGCAGATCGAAATGCTCGCGGATCAACTGGACGATGCGCGCCTCACTCACCTTGCCGGTGCCGAAGGTGTCGACCGCGATCGAGGTCGGTTCGGCCACGCCGATGGCATAGCTGACCTGGATCTCGCAGCGCTCGGCCAGGCCGGCGGCCACGATGTTCTTGGCGACATAGCGGCAGGCATAGGCCGCCGAGCGATCGACCTTGGTGGGATCCTTGCCCGAGAAGGCGCCGCCACCATGGCGGGCCATGCCGCCATAGCTGTCGACGATGATCTTGCGGCCGGTGAGACCACAGTCACCGACCGGCCCGCCGATCACGAAGCTGCCGGTCGGATTGACATGGTACTGGGTGCCGCTGTGCAGCAGCTCCGGCGGCAGCACATGCTTGATCAGCAGTTCCATCACTGCCTCACGCAGATCGCTGTATTTGACCTCGGGATTGTGCTGGGTCGACAGCACCACCGCATCGATGGCCACCACCTTGCCGTTCTGGTAGCGGCAGGTGACCTGACTTTTGGCGTCGGGCCGCAGCCATGGCAGCAGACCCGACTTGCGCGCCTCGGCCTGCCGCTCGACCAGTCGATGCGAATAGATGATCGGTGCCGGCATCAGCACGTCGGTTTCGTTGCTGGCGTAGCCGAACATCAGCCCCTGGTCGCCGGCGCCCTGCTCTTCCGGACGCTGTCGGTCGACGCCGCGGGCGATGTCGACCGACTGCTTGCCGATGATGTTGAGCACGCCGCAGGTGGCACCATCGAAGCCGACATCCGAAGAGGTGTAGCCGATGTCACAGATCACCTTGCGCACCAGCTCTTCCAGATCGACCCAGGCCGAGGTGGTGATCTCGCCGGCCAGAATCGCCACACCGGTCTTGACCAGCGTCTCGCAGGCGACCCGGGCAAAGCGGTCGCGGGCCAGAATCGCATCGAGCACCGCATCGGAAATTTGATCGGCGATCTTGTCCGGATGCCCTTCGGAGACCGACTCTGAGGTAAAAAGCGAATAATCAGCCATGTTGTTTCGGTGACCTGTCGACTGCGCGCCCGGCCCAATCGGCCAGGACAAGGTGGATTCCCTGATGCGTGCCCGCGCCGTGCGATGTTCGAGGCACAGGCATCCCAACTGGTAATTCTATGATGAACTGCCGGTTTGTGCACCCGCAGGGTGATGACCGTCACGTTTTCACTGTGACTTGATTCAGCGTCCTGGATGCGGCAAGCGCGAACCGTCCCGACTCCTGCGCTCCACCGATTGCCCGATTTCCCGGTCCGGGCGCAGGCGGAATCAGCTCCCGTTTTTCATGAACAGGCGTGCGCCCTACTGCCTCAACGCATCGATCGGATTGAGCCGGGCCGCACGTCGCGCCGGATAGAGGCCAAAAAAGATGCCGATCGAGCTGGCGACCGACAGCGCCAGCAGCACCGATGAGGGGGTGACCAGCACCGGCAGATCGAACAGGCGCTGCCCCAGCCAGCTGCCTCCCACGCCGATGATCAGACCAATCAGACAGCCGCAGAGCGAGATCAGGATCGACTCCAGCAGGAATTGCAGCGTGATGTCACGGCGCCGCGCACCGATCGCAAGACGGATGCCGATTTCGCGGGTGCGCTCGGTGACCGACACCAGCATGATGTTCATGATGCCGATGCCACCCACCAGCAGCGAGATCGAGGCAATGGCCCCCAACAGCAGCGCAAAGGCGCGGGCGGCCACGGCGGCGGTCTGCGCCAGCTCCGACAGGTTGCGCAAGGTGAAGTCATCCGGCTTGCGATTCTGTTCATTGTCGCCCAGTTGGTGACGCTGTCTCAGCAGCTGGGTGATCTCCTGTTCGGCCTCCTTGGCCAGCTCCGCCGACACCGCCTGCGCCATGATGTATTGCACCGAGCCGCGAAAGCGGGTGCCGAACAGCCGCCGCTGTGCGGTGGTGACCGGAATCACCACCGCATCATCCTGGTTGCGGCCCTCCATGCTCTGGCCCTTGACCTCGAGCAGACCAATCACCAGAAAGGGCATGTTCTTGATGCGAATGGTTTTCCCCAACGGATTTTCACCGTCAGGAAAAAGATTGTCGGCCACGGTCTGTCCCAGCAGTGCCACCTGGGTGGCAGAGCGCAGCGCGGCTTCGTCAAAGCTGTTGCCCGAAGCCAGCGCCCAATTGCGTACCTCGAGGTAGTCCGGAGTGACCCCATAGACCAGGCTGCTCCAGTTGTTGCCGCCCTGCACCAGTTGCGCGGTGCCGCTCATCACCGCAGAGGCACGCTCGATCGACGGCAGTTCGGCGATCGCTCGGGCATCCTCGATGGTGAGGGTGGGCGTGCTGCCCATGCCCATGCGCAGACCGCCGGAGGTGGTCGAACCCGAAAGGATCATCAACAGATTGGTGCCCATGTCGGCAATCGATTTGTTGACACTCTCCTGCGCGCCACGACCGAAGGCGAGCATCAGAATCACGGCGGCAACACCAATGATCATCCCCAGCATGGTCAGGAAGGTGCGCAGGCGGTTGGCACCCATCGCCTTCCAGGCTTCACCGAAAATGGGCCAGAAGATCATCGGCCATTCACCGCTGGAGCAGTGCCTGGGTGGGGCCATCATCGAGGATGCGGCCATCGCGCAGGCGAATCAGCCGGTCGGTGTAGGCGGCGACATCGGCTTCGTGGGTCACCAGCACGATGGCGATCCGCTGCTCGCGGTTGAGCCGGGAGAAGAGCGCCATGATCTCGTCACTGGTGTGGCTGTCGAGATTGCCGGTGGGCTCATCGGCCAGAATCAGGCGGGGATGGTTGGCCAGCGCACGGGCGATGGCGACCCGCTGCTGCTGTCCACCCGACAACTGGCTGGGCAGACGCTGTCCCAGTCCGGCCAGACCCACTGCCGCCAGCATCTCTTCGGCGCGCTGGTGTCGTGCCTGGCGCGCACTGCCGGCATAAAGCAGCGGCAGGGCAACGTTGTCGAGCAGATTGCTGCGCGGCAGCAGATTGAAACCTTGAAATACAAAGCCGATCAGGCGGTTGCGCAGCAGGGCCAGTGCATCGGGACTGAGTTGATCCACCGCCTCTCCGTCGAGCCAGTAGTGGCCGCTGCTGGCCACATCGAGACAGCCGAGCAGATTCATCAAGGTCGACTTTCCCGAACCGGACTGCCCCATGATGGCCACGAACTCGCCAGCTTCGATGCTGAAGTCGATACCATGCAAGATCTCGACGGCTGCCTTGCCGTTCTGTCCGGCATAACTTTTGGTGAGCCGTTCGGTGCGGATCAGGGCACTCATCAGAACATCCGTCGTGTGCCGCCGCTACCGGATTCGGCTGCGGGGCGCTTCAGGCCGACGATGACGCTCTCTCCGGCGGTGAGTGCGCCCTCGACCAGCTCGGTGTAGCGACCGTCACTGCTGCCGGTCTTGACCGGGACCGCCACCGGCTTGCCATCCTGCAACCGATAGACCACCGCCCCGGCGGCGCTTCTGGCCCCCCTGCCCTGTGGTTCCTGCTCCTTTTCTGCCGGTGGCCTGAAGCGCAACGCCGCGTTGGGCAAGCGCACGACATCCGGCTTGCGGCTGACGATGAGGCTGGCATAGGCGGTCATGCCGGGTGACAGCTTGCCTGCCGGGTTGTCCACCGCCACCACCACGTTGTAGGTGACCACATTCTGCTGCGTGGTCGGGTTGAGGCGAATCTGCTTGACCTCGCCGACAAAACGGTGGTCGGGAAAGGCATCGACATAGAAGCTCACCTCCTGTCCGAGGTGGACATTGCCCAGGTCGGCTTCGGCGACGCTGGTGTCGATCTGCATCTGCCCCAGATCCTTGGCGATCTGGAACAGCACCGGCGTCTGAAAGCTGGCCGCGACGGTCTGGCCGACATCGACCAGGCGCGAGACCACGATGCCGGAGACCGGCGAACGGATGATGGTGTAGCTCAGATTGGTCCGCGAACGGCGCAACTGCGCCTGTTGCAGCGCCACCTGCGCCTCGGCCGCCTCGCGCGCCTGCGTCGCCGCATCGAAGTCGGCGCGCGAGATGTACTCCTGTTCATACAGTGTCTTCAGCCGCTTCCAGTTGGCCTGCTGCAACTTCAGGTTGGCCTGGCCGCTGGCCAGATTGGCCTCATCCTGATCGACCTGGGCCTGCAGCAGCCGCGGGTCCAGTTCGGCAAGAATCTGCCCCTCCCGCACCTGGGCGTTGAAGTCGACATGGATCTTTTGCAGCGTGCCGGAAACCTGGGTGCCGACGTTGACCATCACCACCGGGTTGACTGTGCCATTGGCCGAGATGATCTGCACGATCTCGCCCCGGTCGAGCTGCTCGGTCCGGAACTGCTCGCCTCGTGCCTGCTGGGTACGCTGCTGCCAGAGGCCATAACCTCCGACTGCAGCAGCGCCGAGCAGCAGCACGGTGATCAGTGAGACAAGAAGCTTGGTGCGTGACATGCGTGGCTCATCGGGATGCAGGAGGGGGTTGACTGGCCGGCTCGCTGGCACTGGTCGGAGTCAACTGACCCAGCGCCTGCGCCAGCGCCATGCGGCTGCTGAACCAGTTGTATTGTGCCTGAATGTGCTGCAACCGGGCGTTGGCCAGCTGGGCCTGCAATGTCAGCAGATTGAGCAGGGTGCCGACGCCGCTGCGGTACTGCCCCAGCGCCATCTGGGCAGCGGCTTCAGCCGATGCCAGCAGGTCGAGGGTGGTCGAGAGCGTATCGCGGCTGGTTTGCAGTGCGTGGTAGCGCTGCCACACCTCCAATGCCACCTGATTGTCGAGCAGCTCGCTCCTGGCCTGCTGCAATTCGATTTCGGCCTGGCTGGCGCGCAACCGATAGCTGTCGGCAAAGCCGGTGAAGAGCGGCATCGACAGTTGCAGACCAACCTGGGTGTCACGGCTGTCGGGCGTGACACTCGGATAGCTGTTGATCTGCTGGAGACTCAGCGACAGGCTGGGCAGCCCGGCAGATCGGACAGCACGCTGATTGGCCAGTGCCGCCCTCACCTGCGCTTCGGCGGCGGCCAGATCGGGGCGCTGCCCTCTGGCCTGTTCGATCAGCAGATGGATGTTCTCTTCGGCGATCGGATCGGGTTTCGGCTGTGGCGGCGCCACCACGGCGAGCGGCACATCGGCATCGAGACCGATGCTGTTGGCCAGCACCCCGCGGGCAGTGCGTGCATTGCCCTCGGCGCTCTGGCGATTGAGCCGGGTCTGGGAGTAGGCACTCTGCGCCTGCAGCAGATCGACCCGGGTGACGCTGCCGATCTGATGGCGCAGTTGCGCGGCCTTCAGCACGGTTTCGGCTGTCTGCTCATTGGCGCGGGCGGCGGTCACTGCCGCATCATTGGCAATCAACTGGTAGTAGGCCTGCAGAACCGCCAGAATCAGCCGCTGCGTGCTGCTGTTCTGGCTGTGGAGGGCCGCCAGCAGCGTCGCCCGCGCCGACTCGTCACGGGCCTGCCGGCCACCGAAATCGAACAGCAGATAGCTCAGCGACAGATTCGGGCTGAGCAGATTCTGATCGATCGACGTGGAGAGGCCACCGTGCCGCTCTTGCCGCTCGATCGCCACCCCCAGATCGAGCGTTGGCAGCCGTTGTGCCAGCACCTGCCCCCACTGCGCCGCGGCCACCCGGGCGTTGGCCCAGTCGATCCGGGTCTGCGGATTGCGGCAGAGTGCAATCGCCACCAGTTGATTCGAGTCGAGCGGCTGGCCCTGCCAGGCCGTTTCGATGCAGGGCGGCGTCAGTGCCGTCACGCTGCCGAAGTCGCGCTCGGTGGCGAATGGATCCGCCGCGTCGCTGCCAGCCAGCGCCAAGGCCGGATTCAGCAGCAGCCAGCACAGCAGCCGCAACATCCGCCTGAACCGGGCTGTTCCTGAAGAGGGTGAGTTGTGCGTAGCGGGCAAAGGCGTCACTTCAAAGCGTTGGAATCTGGGTTGTGGGGATGGGGTGACATGGTTAAGGGATGGATCGATGCTGCCCCACAGGGCAGCACGTCGGCTGATCGGACCCGGTTTCTCGCTGTTGGTTCATCCATCAACCACATCCGCTCGCCATTGTCTGACAGCCCGTGCAGGTCTTGGCGATCGGCAGATTCTGACCGAGAATCAACGGCCCGAAATGACGCCCGCCCAGCTCAGGCATGCCATGGTAAAGCCCTGCGCTGCATTGGCACAGTGGCTGAACAACCTGGACGGTGACACAGCATGCCGCAGCAAGAGACCCCTTCGTCCGACACCCTGTCGATCGACAGCCGTTACTGTGGTCCGCCCGACAGCGCCAATGGCGGCTATGTCGGCGGTTTGCTGGCAACGGCGCTGGGTACCACGACGGCCACGCTGTCGCTGAAGGCACCGGTGCCGGTTGATCGACCGCTGCGGCTGCAACACACGACGCAAGGGGTCGAGCTGCTGCACGACCAGACACTGCTGGCCAGCGCCGCAGCCGATGAATTGCTGCTCGATCTACCGCCGCCATGCAGCTTTGCCGAGGCCGAACGGGTCGCTGGCCGCTGTCTCGGCCTGCAAAACCACCCCTTCGTCAACGACTTCGTCTCCGGCCCTGCCCGGCAGCCCGGCGATGGCCTGCTGATCTCTCCCGGTCCACTCGATGCGGTGCGGGTGGCGGCGCCGTTTCGGGTCCATCCTGCGCTGTGCGATCCAGATGGCCAGCTCTCCACGGCACTGATCTGGGCCGCGCTCGACAGCAGCAGCTCCTTCCCACTGCTGGAGGAGCCTGCCGCCGCCGCCATGGTCCCTTGGGTGCTGGGCCGGTTGACGGTGACGGTCACTGGCACCCTGGCCGCCAATGAGACCGCGGTGATCATCGCCTGGTCGCTGGGTCGGGAGGGACGCAAGGGCCATGCGGCGGCCGTGCTCTACAATGGTGCGGGCCAGGCCATCGCCTGGTCGAGGGCGCTGTGGATCAGCCTGAAAAAGAGCCCCTGATCAGCCGTTGACGCCCGTCAACGGTGAGTTTTTATCTTAAATACAGGTAGCATGATGCCAACTTTTGATGTGATTTCTGAGGTCGATCTGCACGAAGCCACCAATGCCATCGATCAGGCCAACCGTGAACTGGGCACCCGCTACGATTTTCGTGGCGTGCAGGCACGCTTCAGCCAGAAGGAGCATCTGATCGATCTGGAAGCCGAAAGCGAGTTTCAGCTTGAACAGATGCTGGAGATGCTGCGCACCAAGCTGGCCGGGCGCAAGATCGACATCCGCTGCCTCGAGGTCAAGGAGCCGGAAAAATCGGGCAAACAGATCAAACAGCAGGTGACCCTGCGCCAAGGCATCGACAAGGATCTGGCCCGCGAACTGGTCAAGCAGATCAAGGAGAGCAAGCTCAAGGTGCAGGCCGCGATCATCGGTGACAAGGTGCGGGTCACCGGCAAGAAGCGCGACGACCTGCAGCAGGCCATCGCGCTGCTGCGCGCCGCCGAGTTCGAGCTGCCGCTGCAGTTCGACAACTTCCGCGACTGAGCGCCGCGCTCAATCCTTGCCCCAGCGGAACAGCAGCGCGCCCAGCGTCAGAAACAGCAGCGTCATCCCCCCCAGCACGGTGACATGGTGCATCACCTCGCTGAGGGTGGCGCCATCGACCATGATCGCGCGCGCGGCGGTCACCAGGTGGGTCAGCGGAAACAGCTCGGCCAGCCACTTCAGCACTGGATGGGCGCCATCGAGCGAGAACCAGACTTCCGAGAGAAACATCATCGGCCAGGTGGCAAAGTTGAGCAGTCCGCTGGCCAGCTCCTCGCTCTCGGTGCGGCTCGCCACCAGCAAGCCCAGCGCGATCATGCACAACCCGCCGAGGGCCGCGACCAGCAGCAGTGTGAGCCGGCTGCCGAGCATCAGAAAATCGAGAAACAGCGCGCAACCAGCATAGATGATCACGGCGATGATCAGCAGAATCGACAGCCGTGACAGCACCTGGGCGCAGATGAATTGCAGCGGCGTAACCGGGGTGGCCTGCAACCGCTTGAGCACGCCATTCTTGCGGTAACGCACGATCACATAGCCGACGCCAAAGAGCGCACCGAACATCATGTTCATGCTGATGATGCCCGGCATCACCCAGTCCAGATAGCGCACTTCGCGCCCTTGGACCACCTCCTTGACCAGCGCTCTTTTCTCCTCCTGCCGCAGCAGTCGCTCGACGAAGTAGCCCTTGCCGGAGGTTTCATTGACCCAGTAACGCACCGCATCGCCCTCGGCCACCAACAGGTCGATCTGATGGTGCTGCACCCGGGAGATCGCCTTGTCGAGGTTGTCGAACGGCACGATCTGGATGTGTTTCAGCTGTGCCAGCGCGGTGCGGTCGGCACCGCCGGCGGGCGCATAGACCCCCACCTTGAACAGATCCTGACGCGGATCAGAGAAGGCAAAGACGAAACCGACCACCAGCATCAGCGGCAGCAGCAGGTTCCACGTCAGGGAGGCGCGATCGCGGTAGAACTCCGCATTGCGCGCCCGCAGAAGAATCAGAAATTTTTTCATGTAACCCCTTGTTTTTATTCCCGTAACTGATGCCCGGTCAGCTTGATGAAGAGATCTTCCAGCGTGGGATTGCGCACCCGCAACGAGTCGAGCGGCACACCGGCCGCAATCAATCGGGCCAGCGTTGCCTCGACCGACTGACTGAGAATCTCCACTCCTTCGGCCGTCACGCTGACCGGCTCGGGCAGCGCTTCGACCTCCGGCGTCAGCGTGAGGCGATCGAGACAGACCCGCACATGGCCGAAGTGCCGCCGCAGCAGCTCCTGGGGCGCCCCCTGCTCGATGATGCGACCATGGTCGATGATCACCAGCCGGTCACACAGCCGCTCGGCCTCCTCCATGTAGTGGGTCGTCAGCACGACGGTCTTGCCCCGTGCCTTGATGTCGTTGATCAGATCCCAGAAGCGGCGGCGCGACTGCGGATCGAGCCCGGTGGTCGGCTCGTCGAGAAAGACGATCTCCGGATCGTGAATCAGCGCCAGCCCCAGCAGCAACCGCTGCTTCTGTCCGCCGGAGAGCCGGGTGGCGTACTGGTTTTTGAACTCGCCGAGGTCGCACATCTCCACCACCGCATCGACCGGCAGCGCGCGCGGATAAAAGCTGGCGAACAGCCGCAAAATTTCTTCGACAGTGATGAAATCCATCAGCGCGGTCGATTGAAACTGAATGCCGGCCTCCTGCTTGAAGTGGCGGGTGCGCGGCTGGCCACGGTAGAGAATCTCGCCCGAGGTGGGAGTTTTGATGCCCTCGATCATCTCGATGGTGGTGGTCTTGCCAGCCCCATTCGGACCCAGCAGACCAAAGCAGCAGCCTGCCTCGATCGCAAAGGAGATGCCATTGACCGCCTTCACCTTGGGGTAGACCTTGACCAGCTCGCGCACTTCGAGAATCGGCGTCATGGCAATGAAGTTTCCACGTTGACAGGTTGAGACGCAGGCGTTGTCAGCCACCCTTCCAGTTGCTTCAGCAGCCAGAACCCCGGCACGGCCAGCAGCGTACAGAGGATGAAAAAGCCGCTCCAGCCCAGCAGTTCAGCCATCCAGCCGGTGGGGGCTGCCAGCAGCGTGCGCGGAATGCCCATGATGCTGCTGAAGAGCGCGTACTGGGTGGCGGTGTAACGCTGATTGGTCTGGCTGGCCATGAAAGCCAAAAAGGCCGCAGTGCCCATGCCGGCCGTCAGGTTCTCGGTCGCCACCACCAGCGCCAGCCCCCCCGGACTGTGACCCAGCCGTGTCAGCAGCACGAAGCCGAGGGTGGAGAGCATCTGCGCAAAGCCGAAGTGCCACAGCGCCGTCCGAATACCGACCCGCAACACCCAGACGCCGCCGAGCAGCGCACCCAGCAGTGTGGCGCTGAAGCCAAACAGCTTGACCACTGCACCGATCTCGGCCGGACTGTAACCAAGATCGACATAGAACGGGCTGGTCATGGCCGAAGCCAGGGTATCGCCCAACTTGTAGAACAGAATGAAGGCCAGCACCCACCAAGCATCGGCACGCATGAAAAAGTCCCTGAACGGCTCGACGACCATCGCCCGCAACCCCCCGGACTGCACAGCGGGCGCTGCCGGCTCCGGGGCCAGCAGCGTCGTCAGCACTCCAGCGCCCATCAGCAGCGCCATCACCCAGTAGACAGCGGCAAAGCCGATCTGCCCGGCCAGAATCAGGCCGCCTCCCGAAGCGAGCAACATGCCGATGCGGTAGCCATAGGTGTAGGCGCTGGCGCCCAGACCCAGTTCGGTTTCGGGCAGATGCTCACGGCGGTAGGCGTCGATCAGCGTGTCCTGGGTCGCACTGCAAAAAGCCACCAATAGCGCGACCAGCGCCAGCGCGGTCAGATTGTCCTGTGGATCCATGTTGCCCAGCAGTGCAATCGCGACCATCAGCGTGCTTTGCGTCCACAACAGCCAGCCTCGTCTGCGCCCGAGCGGCCATGGGCTGTAGCGGTCGAGCAGCGGCGCCCAGAGGAACTTGAGCGTATAGGGCAACCCCACCAGCGCGAACAGCCCGATGGTGGTGAGGTCTACCCCACTGCTGCGCAGCCATACCTGCAACAGCGACAGCGTCAACAGCAGCGGCAACCCGGAACTGAAGCCCATCATCAAGGTGATCAGCATCCGGGCGCTCAATAGAACGCGCCATAGATCAAAAAACCAGAAGCGGCTGTTCACGAATTCGGCAGTCAGCTGTGGGTGGGGCAGTCGGCGATTCTACTGGCGAGCAGGCTTGGGCGTCCAACCCGCCTGCTTGCGCGGCGACCACGGTACGATGCGGCTCGAAGGGGTTGAAAAGCCGTTCTCCGCCCCCAGAAAGTGGACGCGCTGGAATGAAGAGGCGGGCTGCACGCCAGCTTGACTCTCTTCTCTTCGCCCCTATCATTGGCACTCCCCAGGTCAGAGTGCCAATGATAGGGGCGAAGCAGCCCCGATAAATCTGACCAACAACATTGCATAAAGTGGAGAGTGACCGCAATGAAGATTCGTCCGTTACACGATCGTGTTGTCGTGCGCCGCATGGAAGAAGAGACCAAAACCGCTGGCGGGATCGTGCTGCCCGGTAGCGCGGCCGAAAAGCCCTCACAAGGTGAAGTGATCGCCGTCGGCAAGGGCAAGGCCCTCGACAATGGCGAGATTCGTCCAATGGATGTGAAGGTCGGCGATCGCATCCTGTTCGGCCAATACAGCGGCAGCACCGTCAAGATCGATGGCAAGGAGCTGCTGGTGATGAGCGAGAGCGAAATCTTCGCCGTGCTCGAATCCTGATCCGTTGCTCCAATTCGTTCATCAACCTTTTCCATAAAGAGTTCAAAGGGAAAACACAATGGCAGCTAAAGACGTACTCTTCGGCGACAACGCCCGCAAAAAGATGCTCAACGGCGTCAACGTCCTGGCCGATGCGGTCAAGGTCACCTTGGGCCCCAAGGGCCGCAACGTCGTGCTCGACAAATCGTTCGGCGCACCGACCATCACCAAGGATGGCGTCTCGGTCGCCAAGGAGATCGAACTGAAAGACAAGTTCGAGAACATGGGCGCCCAGATGGTCAAGGAAGTGGCTTCGCGCACTTCCGACGAAGCCGGTGACGGCACCACCACCGCCACCGTACTGGCCCAGGCCATCGTGCGTGAAGGCCTCAAGGCCGACGCCGCCGGCATGAACCCGATGGACCTCAAGCGCGGCATCGACAAAGCCGTTGCCAAGGCGGTCGAAGCCGTCAAGCAGATGGCGCAGCCCTGCACCGATGACAAGGCCATTGCCCAGGTGGGCACCATCTCCGCCAACAGCGACAGCTCGATCGGCGAGATCATTGCCGAAGCGATGAAAAAGGTCGGCAAAGAGGGCGTGATCACGGTTGAAGAGGGCAGCGGCCTGGAAAACAGCCTCGACGTGGTCGAAGGGATGCAGTTCGACCGCGGCTACCTCTCGCCCTACTTCATCAACAACCAGGAGAGCATGTCCGCCGAGCTGGACAACCCCTACATCCTGCTCCACGACAAAAAAATCTCCTCGATCCGCGACATGCTGCCGGTTCTCGAAGCGGTCGCCAAATCGGGCCGCCCGCTGCTGATCATCTGTGAAGATGTCGAAGGCGAAGCGCTGGCCACGCTGGTGGTCAACACCATGCGCGGCATCGTCAAGGTCTGTGCCGTGAAGGCCCCCGGCTTCGGTGATCGTCGCAAGGCCATGCTGGAAGACATCGCCATTCTCACCGGTGGCACCGTCATCTCAGAAGAGCTGGGCCTGGCGCTCGAAGGCACCACCCTGCAAGACCTCGGTCAGGCCAAGCGGGTCAACATCAGCAAGGAGAACACCACCATCATCGATGGTGCCGGCAACTCCAAGGACATCGAGGCGCGCGTTCAGCAGATTCGCGTGCAGATCGAGGAGACCACCTCCGACTACGACCGCGAGAAGCTGCAGGAGCG
>ERZ1645192.78-NODE-78-length-59126-cov-10.854260_pt1 | contig 59126 bp, 58 predicted proteins | sample MGYA00575354_ERZ1645192 | MGnify/ENA primary metagenome ERZ1645192 (study PRJEB40844, sample SAMN11349763) | freshwater sediment metagenome | isolation source: river sediment | host: Sediment | place: India: Faizupur Khadar , New Delhi | collected 2017-02-21 ... | reverse complement strand
AGAATGGACCTCCTCACGGATGAGGTGCAGACTGGGTACTTCACTGACGCAGAGAAGGATCACTTCATAAACATGGCTCAACATGCGTTTATGAGGAGACTGTTTCCGTTGTCAATGCCTGCTGCAAAATACTCCTCGCCAGGATCAGGGGGTTACGTAGGCAGTGGGAAAATGGTGGAGAGATATGTCGAGCCACTTTCTCAGGAGGTGTCTGGCCAGATAGGAACTGGAAGTATCTTGTTGTCCGATATTGAATCACAACTATCTGGGTCAGGAAGTATATGGACAATTCTAAGTATGTCCGTCTCATCAGATGAAGACGGGACATACTATCCATCAAGGTGGGTTTCAGAGTCTGAGTATAGGAAGAGATCAGCACACAAGCTCCTGGCTGGATGTGTGTCAGATTCCATGTGGTACACAATAGAAGGGAAGGTAGTTGTGTCGCATGGTAGCTATTACAAGGCAAACGTCCTAAGAGTCCCGGTTGATGTTGAGCTTGGCGTAACAAATTGCGAGTACCCAGAAGCTGCAAAAGATATTATTTTGTACCTTAGCTTGGTGCAGGCAGGTATTGCAACAAGAGACACGGAGTTCCTGGCACAGGTTGAGGAGTCATTTGTTAAGATAGGAATCTAATGGCAAGACTTGGAGACATAAAGAGTGATGTAGTTGCTGCGGCTTCGGGGTATAATCCAACCATGGACTTTCCTGTTCCGGAGTTGCTGATGAACTACATCATCATAACCTGCGCAGCCAATGTCCTGTACATGGATGCCAGATCCAGGAGATCAACCATAACGCTTGAGCCTTGGATGGCAACAACGTATTGTCTATCTCCGGTTGCGCTAACAGGATCTTGTGTGCATGAATGCGTGACGCATGAAGCAGACCTTGGCTTCACTCCAATGGATATGCCGAACGAGGGAGCGATCATGTACGCGAAAATCAAGGGTGGTGTTGATATAAACCTTACGAACAAGGTTACATTTGGCATGGCAAAGAGTGGGTACATGAAGCCATCCACAAGTAACCCAATGGGATATATAGATGGAGGCAAACTGTATCTGGCCGGAGGAAGTAGGGACTTCAGTAAATGCCAGATCATGCTACACGCAGTTGCTATCGACGGCACTGGTGAGTGCCCAATGCCTGATGACTCTGTTGTGCCCATACCAGATTCTCTTGTTCCGTCAGTTGTTGAGATGTGCGTAAGGAAGATTGCTGGTATGTTTGAGCTACAGGATACATACGAAGAAGGAAATCAGAAACCAAAAACACCTGAATAATGCCAATAGAAGGATTTGTAACCGCATCTGAAATCATAGAGGAGGCTATCGACAGGTGGGGAGAAACACCAAAGACAGCCGGAAGGGCACGGGCATGGGTAAAGAGGGCGATGCTCCAGATCGGCGCATTGCCAGAGGTGTTTGGTATAACTTCATGCGAGGTTTATGTTGTCGATGGCACAAGGATTCCAAAGCCTGATGACGTGTTCGTCCCGTACAGCATATACCTATGCAAGTCTGATGGGTATAAGATAGAGGCTGTGTACTCAGGAAGATCGTCAAGTGTTGTGTGGAACAGGTGCTGCCCATTCTACTACATGCAGCACCAGAACAGGGATACGATTCTCCGGGTTATGGATGGAGGGGATCACTACTTCTTTCCAAATGCAACAGAAGCCCAGATCGCATCTGACATCAAGCACGTTGAGCTTACCTATATAACATTCCCAAAGAACGAGGACGGAGAGCTTCTTGTCCCGCTGTTATGGCAAGAGGCTGTTCAGGCATTTATTGATGTGGAGCTATGCACAAGGGCAAGGAACAGGGATAGGAGGAGCGTGGCACACTCAGAGGTGGAGGCACACAAGGCATCATGGATACACGCAAGGATGATAGCATACGGCAGGTCGAAGATGCCAAACATCATGGAGCTGAAGAAAATGGCAAGGCAGCAGTGGGCAACCAGGATAGTGGAGGCACCAAAATATGAGAGGTAAACATGTCAAGGCATACACAGAGCAACAAGTTCAATAGAGGCATTGGGTTTGATCTTGACCCAGGGAATCTGTCAACTCAGATGTATCACGCTGCCGTGAACATGGAGTGGACAGAAGAGAATGGATTCGCGTCTCTGTCTAGTATGAGAGACGATGTTGTGATAGCCGGATCATACGTACAGTCTGGGCATGAGATAATAGATGCGTGGGCATGCAAGGCAACATTTGGAACCGGTGCCCTGGTAAGGGATAGCATCTTCTACATGTCAAAGAATGCCATCACCGGCGAGTCCGCATTGTACATCCTTGACACGACTACAAATAAGTCGCACATGATATACAATGATGCGGCTTCACCGGCCAGGGCAAGGTCATACGATCTGGATATAGGGTTCGAGGTTGATTGCGCCATGGTGTCAATAGGCGATAGGTTCTATGCGTACTGGATTGACTGTCAGAACAACATAAGGAGCATCAAGCTGCACGTAGAGGACCCAACGGTGTATGACAACAGCACCGGAGGAAACTCTGTGTTGTACATACCAAATGAGCCAGATCTCCTGTATGTGAGAAGACTGTTCCCGGTTGACTACATCTATGTCACGGATGTGAACCAATCAGGTGGAGTTCTCAGGGCTGGATCATATCAGTTCGCATACAGATACTATAATACCGAGACCGGCTCATACAGCACGTTCTCCCTGCTTACCCTCCCTGTTCCGATAATACAGGATGACCTTACCGCTGTAACAACAAACGAAATAACCGGACTCAATCCCGGAGCGCAGACCTCCAAGTCGATAGAGATAACAATACCAAAGTCTCACTTCCACCACAAATACTACAATGCGATACAGCTTGCAGTAATCAGGAACATGGGGATAAATGGCGTTGAGCCAGATGCATTCCTTCTCAGGCCAAATACTGATTGGTATGGTACTGTTGGTCTTAACAGCATCTTTGAGTATATAGGGAATGAGGATGATGAGGTTGTGTCTACAATAGAGATCGTCACGGATGACTCCCCTATCGAATCTGCAAAGACAATACAGTTTATGGAGGGGAGATTGTTCATTGGTGACATTAAATACCTTGACCTAGACATACAGCAACCCTCCGCACTTGCAGCCGAGACGGTGGTATTGCCGCTGAACGTTGGGGAGATTGACCCAATGGAGGCGGTTACTGCTATAGACATGGGCTATTACTCTGAACTTATCTGTGGATCATACAAGGGATACTGGAGGGAGGAGGTGTACCGGTTTGGCCGGACGTATGTAGGCAAGTTTGGCGATTGGGCTAGGCCACTTGCATTAGACTTTTCTGATCCATCCCTTGCCTACGATCCACTCAACCACGCAACAACGTGGCAACTTAACTGGTCTGCATCTGGAACAGATTGGAAGTTCCTCGATAGACAATCGAAAGAGGGGTGCATCTTCAATGATTCTATCGAGGGGATAAACATCCTCGGCCTGAACATATCCGGATTGGATAACCATCCGGACTGGGCTTATGGCATGGCCATCGTTAGGCTACCAAGAAAGAAAAACATCCTTGGGCAAACACCCGTGATTAATGGTGTTGCATACCAGGGCATGGCATTCATGGATAGATACAAGCCAGATGCTATAGTTCCTGGGGATCTGAAGTCAAAGAAATTCTACATAGACTCTTATGCATGGGACTATGATGGAAAGCTTGACTTTATTGGGCCTAAAACGATGGCTTATGGTCATTCTAAGCACCTTACGTATGCATTCTACCCGGCACTTGTGACAGATCCCCCAGGATACCCGTTCCATGTATGGGAAAGAGCTGGGACTAAATTCAACTCAACGGTATACGATGACAACATCTACTCTGGGCTCTCTTACGACAAGGCCCACGTTGGGATATACTTTCTCTATCCACTTGAGTATATGGCCAATAGTGCAAGTGGGCCATACTCAAATGAGATACGGCTAGACTCAACGGAATACCTGCATATAGTAGATTGCTATATGCTTAAGTCGTTCAATGCATTCAGGGATAGCTCGTTGATGGTTGGCATGACAGATGTACCTGCAAGTGCGCCAGGAACCGGAACTTTTTCTGATGGCGTATTAAGTAGGTATGTTTGGATATACAGTCCTGACAATAAGGACTCACTGTACTACTACAATGGGCACTCTCCAAAGCTTATGCTTGACCCTAATGGGTGGAACTTTCCGGCAGCCGGTGCTGTAATAAAAGCAGCACCACAAGATCCGGTACAGATCAAGAGTGGGTACTTCCTTGGATACGATCACCCTGCTCAGGTGCTGTCATCTCCGCCATCTGAATCTCCATACATGCAACACATTGCATTCTTGAATGGAGGTGACGAGCTTACAACAGAGCAGACGAACAACGACAGAGATCTGTTTACAGGATACCAGATGGCACCGAGGGCGAATATTACCAACCAGAGGTGTATTGCCATAAGGATGGAGCTTGACGAGGAGAAGGGACAGAATACGTTCCCGGTAATCTATGATCCAAACTACTACATTTACGACAGGTATGTAGCTGGTGTTCCTCCGATTCCTTTTTCAACGCTGTTTGGAACAAGTCCGGCACCAGGGGCTAATACAGAATGGGAGTCATACAAACCAAATCCACACACATTGGCATCCGAATGGACAACTGCAAAAGACGACTATGGAAGGTCTATGATGATAGATCCGGGAGACGGTGTGGCTGTTTACATTGCTAATATAGTCCGTAATCTGCCTGATGCTAGGTACTCATCTACAGATGAAGCCCAGGGCTATATCTTTCTGGGGACGGGGGGGTATACTCCAGTGTCAGACACGGAGATTTCCGGCAACATCCCAATACAGTTGACGGTTTATGGCGGGGACTGTTATATCACAAGGAATATAATCAACCTGCGGCAAAATGAGATCAGACCGGACTGGGCAGAGCTTCAGGACCCAGCAGCAAAAGAGTTTATACTTGATGGTAGTGGCGGATATGTATTCGATAGGGTTCAGAAAGCCACATCGTATATAGATTTCATAGAATATCTGGATGTGTGGGTTGAGTCCGAGGTTAATGGGCACTATGTTATCAGGGATACGAGTGGCTACCCATACAGGATAGCAACAAGAGATGTTACCAATGAGGATATTGTAGGCACTCCTGACTATGACTATCCTACAGGATCTGGACTTGCTAGGTATAAACCTCCTAGCTTGTATCTGTATAATCCGGCATACAGTCAGGAGAACTACCACAAAGTTCTGTTCTCAAAGGATATACGTGAGGTTGATTACAAGCGTATTGCTGCAAGGATTCAGCACTCAGAGTTACAGGTGTTGAATAGCCCAACGATAGGGTTTGATAGGTGGCCAATCGACAACTACTTCGACCTTGACTACAGTCTTGGCGGAGTAACAAAGATTGTTTCGGCGGCATCAAAACGTGCATATATTGTGATGGATGATGCGGTTGCTATGATGTTTCTTGGTACAACACTTGCCGAGGATGAGGCTGGATCTGTGTTGAATGTAGGCACTGGGAATGTGATCGGATATGTTCAGTACATAAGCAATAACGATGAGGCTGACGGGGACTATGGATCTTCAAATATCCGTTCTGTTAGAATGACAGACAGGGGCCTTATGTTTACAGACCTTAAAAGAAGAAAGGTGTGTATTGTTTCCGGATCTTCAGCGGCCCAGGTGTCTAGGTACATAGAAGATTTTGTAGAAGATAGGATGGCTTACGGGTATGAGACAATGGACCCGGAAGATCTGGTTGCTTGGTGGGACAATGTGAAGAAAAGGTATAGGGTGTACAGGAACAATGCGCTTGGATCTTCGTACCTCGGCCAGGGGGCAAGTATGCTGTTTACCAATGATGGTCCAGTATGGGAAACATTCCTTAACTACGGAGCAGCAGATGTAAAAGCGATTGTTACTCAGGGTGGTAGGTCGTATTCTTTCATACACAGGTCCGGTCAGGCGTATATCTATCAGGTGGGGGTAGAGGGAACGGCAAACTCCATAATGGGCCAGACGATATACCCACTTGTGGAGGTTGTCCTCAACAACGGACAGCATGCAGAGTTTACGAAAGTGCTATATTCGGCTATAGTCCATGCAAATAGTGACCCTGGGGTGATGGCTGCAACCGTAGATGGACCAGACGGAATGAGCATAACAAATGTTCCACTAGCAAGAAAGCGACAAAACAAGTATATTTATAACCAGTTCAGGGATGTCGTGGCTCCGGGAAGAAGGATCAGGGACCCGAAAGCAATCATCAGGGTTACTCCGCAGGGAACAAATAGGGTGACAATAACCGGCATCCACCTCAACTACAGACTTGATAACAGAATAGGATGAGTTTTGACGAGATCCTCAAGAAGCTAACATCCGGAGTTACCGGAGCAAATGCAGCAAGCTCTATTGTTGGCATAGGAACCTCTGTGCTCCCAGGCATATTCGCTGATTATGGCCAAGAAACTGTTGGGGCAAACGCTACAGTTGGTGAGGTAACTAACCTAAAGCAAATAGAGGAGCAAGAGTATGACAGGCCAAACAGGGTTGGTATGTTTGCCGGAGACATACTAAAGGGTGCCGGGGCAGGGGCGGTTGGCGGTATTCCTGGAATCATAGCTGGCGCTGGAATAGGTCTGGTTGGTGCGCTCATCAAGAACGCAAAGATGAACAAGGAAGAAAAAAAATTTGAGCTTGATAAAGAGGGTAAGATACTTGACGCAAGAAACAGGAACATGATTGTTGCAGATGATAGGTCCGAAAGGCTTATGGGAGCAGCGTCCGTGAACGAACAAATCAAAAACTTCTACCGAAACATTCCATTCTAATGAACGAAGAGGAAAAGATCATACAAAAACTTGCCGAGTCACAGGCGGAGCTTGACAAGATCCTCGCCAATGTTCCGGCTGGGGTGAACCCATACAACGAGGATGGGAGCGTAAACTATTCTGTGGTAATCGGTCTGCTCAAGAGCCCAAGGTATAAGGAGTGGCGAGAGTCCGAGCAGGTTAAGCCATATCTGTCTGAACTGAAGACGGATGTTATCATAGACTCTGTAGGCAAGGCAATCAACCTTGGCATTGATTTCGCCAAGCTTGGCTACGCTGTGTCTCAGATCAGGAAGGGGAAGAAGGGATCTGAAGCCACTGCTCCCGAGTTTCCTGCTCCTCCGGAAAGATCCGATGCGCTTCGCACAAGCATTGCAGAGGCTACCCGTCAGGCCAACATGGGCCTTACGCCAGAAGAAGCTGCTCTTGCAAGAGAAGAGGACACAAGAAACTATCGCACAGGTATTGCCAGGGCAATAGCAACATCTGGTGGTCAGTCCGGTGTCCTTGGCCAGAGACTACAGGGGCTCGCGTCTCTTAGGAATCTACAGGCACTTAGAAGGAGTGCCCTTGCGTCACAACAAAGAAACCAGGGTGCTGCTAGGTTAGGCTCTCTGGCTGCGCAGCAGGTTGCCGAGAACCAAGCGATAGCCCAGCATGGGGTGAACAGGTTTCGGTACCGAGACTTCCCGCTGTATACCAATGAGCTACAGCAAGCACAGGCAACCGAGCTTGCTGGTAGGCAGAATATGTGGGGAGCAATAGACTCCCTTGGAACGAAGATAACCGGGATGCTTTTCCAGAACAGGTCTGCCGGTGGTATGCTATACCCAGAGGCTGGCGCACCACAGACACCAGCTCAGGCCGCATCCCCGGATACTACCACACAGCAGCAAACGGCAAGTGTTCCGCAAACGTACCCGCAGGATACTGCATGGATGCTGCAAGCTAGGAGGCAGGCAAACAACTCGCAGGGATCTGGGTATTATGGGATGGGAGGAAGGCCGACATATAGGCCAATACCATCGCCACTTGGCCCACTTGGACCAGAAGATTACCCGCAATCCGGGCTCGGAGATATTATGGCGGTTGACGATTATCTTAATGGCATAGGATTGCCAGGGTATCCAACTAAACTAAGGTACAGGTAATGGCAGAGAACCTTGGCGGAAACGCAAACATACTCAAGTTTGGAGACTACTCCCCATCGTACCCTGCTGTGGCAAAAGGAGGAGGTGGAAGCAGTGGTCCTGGGTCATTCGATGACAGGCTTGGAGCAATCATGGGAGATGCTCCATCTGATATGCAGGCTGTCTCGTCAGACTTTGACGAGCAGTTTATGAAGTCATGGCTTGGGCTGTTTAATTATGCAAAGGGCCTTAAGAGGAAGGGCATAGATGTTACCCAGGGTGTTGACCCAAGGGGAGGCCCAAAGGTGGCTGAGGCTGTGTCTAAGTTCTACGATGCGTTGGCTATGCACATGTCAAACAGAGAGAGGCTTAAGAGGGGGAGAGAGCTACAGGATAAGTTCTATCAGGGAATGTTGTCAGGCCAGATAAGGGAGGGCACACAGATGCCGGATGGAATTATTACGGACCAGTCCTATATGGATGCCATGATACAGGCGCTTCCGAAGGCTATAGACGAGTACACCGCAACGCTGGCTCGGTACAAGCCGGAGACCGCATCCGAGTACGATCAGGCCATGGCCCACTACAATGAGATCGTGGATTCAATCAAAGAGGTTGGAGCAGCCAACGGGCTAGATCCGGCTGTGACAAACGAGAGGATTGCTATGCTTCCTGTCCCGATAAATCCAGGCATGACACCAGGGGATGAGCTTGACCTTAAGATTAAGGAAGAACAGGCAAAGAACCTTCAGGCCCAAAGAGCCAACATTTACGATCAGATAAAGAAGCGCGGATATGATGACGACAAGGGCAAGGGAGGGAAGGCTGCAACAAAGTCAGAGGTTATGCCACGGATACGTATGCTTGCGTCACTTCTTAATGACATGAGAAACGCAAACGATCCTGTGGCCAGAGCCCATGCATTGGATTTTTTCGGAGGACTAGAATGGGGCAATGCAAAATTCAAGTCCCTTGACTGGGATGGCAACGGAACCTATAGGCTTTCTTTTGATGAGCCAATATCAAAAGAAGATGGCGGAGATGGTACCGGAATAGGTAGCGAGAGAGTTCTTACGTTCTCTGACAAAAATATTTCACCAGCCCTTATGCTTATGTATGGTTCCGATAAGCGCGATAAGATTGCCGAGATGATAAGGGACGAGGGGCTTATGACGGAGCTAGACGAAATTCCTCTTGACGGCATACTAAATTATGCCAGAGCTGGCGCATTGAAATCCCCCACGCCTGGAGCTAGCGGAACTGCCCCGGCTATAAATTTTGGGTTTGGTAGGGCTTACAGTGCCGGAACTGGCAGGATTAACCTTGGATTTCAATGAACGAGATAGCAAAGAATATTCACAGCTACCTTCTTAGCCAGGGGAACACGGATGTTCCGGAAGATTTCGATAGCTTCTACTCCCAGGTTTCTAGCAATAGAGGTCTGGCCCAGTCTGTCTATGAATACATCAGGGGAGTTGGGGCTGATGTTCCTGATACATTTGAAGACTTCTATTCACAGGCATTCGGAGGGGGTGCCGATGTGAAGTTTGAGGATGTTGCCAGGGCAAATACAGCTGCTGACGTTACGCAGCCAGAGGCTGGCACAATAGACCTTTCCAATATGGTTTCAACCAGGAACGAGGAGGGGCTTATTACAATGCCATTCAATCTTCGTCACGGTGGTGTTGACCTAGAGGACTGGCAAATAGACTCGCGGCTGAACAACAAGGACCTAACTCCTGATATGTTTGCCAAGGGTGTTGACCCATTCAGTTACTATGCTGGAGATGTTGAATCACCAGAAAGTCCTCCAGATAACATGAAGGGAGCTAGGTCATTTCAGGATCTGGCCAGGATGGCGGTAAATGCAGAGGAGGACGACCAGCGTAGCGGCGATTCTGGGTGGGCAGTTGATGAAAATGGGGCTATAGTCGGCGCTAGATTCCTTGGATATGAGGGCAATCAGATACTGAAGAAAGCCATAGACAAGGAAAGGAAGTTTAGGGAATACTACAAAGATCAGTACGGAGAAGAGGATGCGATTGCCGTTGGGGCAGGCATGGGGACGGTAGCTGCTTCCACAATGGAGGGATTGCCAGCTCCCGTAGCAGAGGTGGCAGAGAGTGTAGAAAAAGTACTCGACCCAGAGGTTATAGGAACTGGCACGGAGAGTTCTTATGATAAGAAGCTGTATGATCTTGAGAATAAGTCAGTCATATACGCAAAGAACAAGGACATAAATGACTATGTCAATGCTCTTTATGGGCAGATGGGAGTATCTCCGGAGGACGCAACCCCTGCTCAGTCTGCATTTGTAAGGCAGAAATTCGCAGAGAGATACACATCTGCCGAGGTTATGAAGAAACTCATGCAAGACCAGGGTCTCGATCCGGAGGCAACTGGATGGGAAACCGCATGGAGTTCTTTTGCCGGTGGCGGTCTTGGTATAGGCCAGGAGACAGCGGCAGCAGGTCTTCGCCTTATCAATGAGTGGATCAGGACAATAGAAAATATTGGAGAGGCAATGGGGCTTGAGTCCCCGAACCCAACCGATCCACTAAGTAGGCAGCGCCAGAGAGAGCAAGATGATTGGATCATCAACAACGCGAAGGGGAGGCAACGCGCCAAGATACTTAGCACGATAGGCGCATACAAATCAAACCCTAAATACCAGGACGACTTCTTGAGGTCAACACTTCCTGCGGCTGCCGGATCTATGGCTGGATTTATTGTCGCTTCTGGTGGCAAGCCGGTTGGTGTAGGGGCGATAGGTGCTATGTCAAATGCCAACACTATGTATGAGGAGGCTGTGCAGGCTGGCGCAGGCTATGACAGGGTGTTTCAAACAGCCCTGATCGGAGCTGGGGTTGGTATGACGGAGGCTATTCCGTTCGAGAGGTTCTTCGCAGGGCTATCATCAGCAGGCAAGAAGACATTCCTTGGCACTATCCTGAAGCAGGGAGCAGAAGAGGGATTCCAGGAATCATTCGCTGCGGCAATGAACAACCTGACTGCACAGCAAATGTATGACGCATCGAGGGAGATCATTGATGGGTCTGTCCTGGAAGAGGGAGCAGCAGGCGCTGTTCTTGGTATGGTGATGGGACTTGGCGGCGCGATCACGAACAAGATAAACGAAACCCGAGACGAGAAGCAAAAGGCTATGCTTGAGGGGGTTAAGTCAGAGCTTGATCGCATTGTGGCAGAGGCCGAAGCAAAGGCAAGGGATGGTGAGGTTGCCGCAGCACCAGAAAAGACACAGACAGTTGCCGAAGAGAAGACACCACCACAAGTACAGGAGCAGCAACAAGAGGCCACACAGGTGGATCAGGGGGCCACGCAGCCTGAATCTGTGGATGTTGCCAATGCCGGTGAAGCACAGGCAGAGGCTTCCGTAACCGAAGAGGAGGCTCAGGCCGAGGATGTGCAGCAGCAGGAAGAAGTCGCTGCTACACCCGAGCCGGTTGTTAATGGCGAAGTTGTTGGAACACACAAGAAGGGAAGGCTTGAGGTAACGGCTAGGGTTTCCATTGAAGATGGGAAGCCCGTATCTGTCACGTACTCATCTCCATACGCAGAGGATGTTGTTGCGGATGTTGCGGAGGTTGATGGGAAGTACAGGATACTTGACTCTGAAGGTAAGCCAATATCTGGAGAGATGAGTGCCCAAAAGGCGCTTGATGATGCAATGGCTAAGGCCGGGATACCTGCTCAACAGGCTTCGCAAGAGCAATCAACGGAGCCCACGCAAGAACAGGCAGCAGCAGAACCACAGGGTTTGACGCAAACGGAACAGGCTCCGACTGAGGAGGCCACACAACTGGATGTCCCAGTCCAGGAGGAAGGGCAGGTGCCTGCTGCGGAGGATACGGAGCAATACACTGAAGAGCAGAAGCAGAGAATAGCAAATCGCCCACCACTTCCAGATGAGGTGTCGTCAGCCGAGATAGACAGGAGCAATGACGACCTTAATAAGGACTATTATTGGGTTGTAAAAGATCCGGAAACAGGCGAGTACACGGTTGTAGATGACGACCCAAGAGAGACTGTTTTTGGTAGAAGGTTCGATAACTATTTTGATGCGGTAAGTGCCAAGGGAAGGCTTGAAGACGAGTCTACCGCAACCCAAAACAAAAAGCCTGACACGGAGAAAGCAGGCGATACTGGACAGGCAGGAGATAGTTTTGCATACGACAACAGAGAGTATAGGGTAGGTGAAGATGGGAAACTAAGAAGGGTAAGGAAGGACGGGTCTCTTGGCAGTCCATTGTCCGACAGTAATCCTGCGGTAAAGGCGTTCAATAAGCAAGCAAGCGAGGAGGGTTCAGCTATCGACCAGGAACCAGTATCTGACGCAATCGAAAGGACATTGTCTCTTAGCGGGATAAATGTAGACAAGAGCAAGGGATCTGTGTCAATGTCCCTTGATGACAAGACACTAAGCAGTAAGGAGTCTATGCAAGATGCTCTTGATGTCCTTGAGGATATGATAGATTCGATTGCGGCTGGAGAGATGACGAGGACTGACATCTCCATGCAGGACGAGATGACCCGCTTGGCAGATTCCATAAGAGAAGAGCTGTCTTCAGAAAGCCAAACAGCAGGGGCGGAAAGTGAAGCTCCGATTGCTGAAGAGGGGGATGGATTCGATAGGTTTGTCAACGATTTCGTTAATCTCGGAATGTCAAGAGAGGGAGCTGAGGCTATACGTGATGCTGTTAAGGAGAAGAAGGCAACCCCGGAATCAAGGGAGGCTATGAAGTCAAAAGGGTTCAAGCTTGCCCAGGCAAAGAAGAACTCGCTTGCCTCTATGTACATTGAGGATGTGTACAATTCCAAGGAAGAGAAGGAGTTTCGGGTTCAACAAGGGAAGGGTGGTGCCGCAACCGAGAGAAGAAGAGAGGCATACACTCCCATCCAGGATAAGTTGAATGAGAAGGACAATAGAGAGTGGGTCAAGAAGAACATATTCGGAACTACAAAGGAGGCGAAGAAGAACAGAGACAAGATCAAGGCTATTAAGGACTTGTTTATTGCAAGCAAGGTCCCACTAAAAGATGCTGCTGCAACACTTAAGGGCATGGTCATGGCAGATCCAGATGTGGCAGCATTGTGGGGTGCTATCACCGAGCGAATCAGGCCAGCAGTGAATAAGCTTTCTGCTGGCAAGTTGTCGTTTAAGTCCGAGCAAGACCTACTCGATGCTATTGCATCTCAGATCATATTCAACCCGGCCACTAGGACACAGGATGGAACAACAAAGGTGTCTTCTGATATTGTCCAGGAGAAAGAAGAGGGGGCCGCAGAGTATAATGTGAGGAACTCTGGATATAAAGTCAGAAACATGGGTGAACAAATAGTTCAGCCATCCACATCTGGGGCTTATGAACAGAGGAAGACAGTGACATCAAACACAGAAGCTGCTGTCGCTGCTATGGACGATGCATTGAGTGATATAGACAGTGATGGTGTCTTTGATGAAGGGTTCGTTGATGGGTTTAACCAGAGGACGGGGTCCCCAAACTTCACGCCAGAGACGCAGCAGGCCGCATCCCAGACATTTCTGTCTTCGGTTGTCGATAGGCTGATGGAAGCATTCCCTGGGGTGTCCGTAAACTTCACTGATGAGGTGGCGTTTGCCGATGCAGTGCAAAGACTTCACGGGAAGAACGCAAACCCAGATGACTTCCGTGGGGTAGTTGTTGGAAACGAGGTCCACATAAACCCTAAGAATGCTAGGCTTGATACTCCATTTCACGAGTTCGCCCACCTATGGGTGGTTGCTGTAGAGAACAGCGCACCGGCCCTGTATAAGCTGATGGCAGACTTCGCCAGGAAAACGGCAGCATACGTTGCCATACGCTCCGAGGTAGAAGCATCCGGAGAGATTCGCGTGGACGAGGTAGCAACCAGGGAGGCGCTTGCGCAGATGATCGGAGAGAGAGGGGCAGTGATATGGGGAGACACAAAGAAGGGTAGGTTCTCAAGGGACATGAAGGAGGCGCTTGAGTACCATGCTTCACAGCAGAAGAACATAGGGAACAGGAAGGCTGGTATATACTACAGGGCTAGGCCAAGATTCCTTGCATTCATGGATCTGATGGGAAGGTTCTCCAACGCAGTTAGGAGATACCTCGGGATCAGGGCAGTCGTTGACCTGGACAATGCAACCATGGCCGACCTGATAGACATGTCTGCCACGGAAATCATCGGCGGCAAAGAGGCTGTAGACTTGGCAACAATGGCTGCCGGACTACCAACACTCAAAGGGCCGAGGCCAAAAGAGAAAAAGGGTGACACGGGTATATACCGGAACCGTAAGCTTGGCGCAAACAAGTTGGTCAATGAGGCATTCACCATCATTGATGACAGGATACAGTCTATGCAGGGGTCGTTTGAGGCTCCGCGCAAGAGGAGGTTTCTGAAGAACTGGATCGTTACTGCTGCCTTGCATCTTGGGAATGCGTTTGATCGGCTTGGCATGTACGAAAGGAAGATGGAGGAGTGGGGATCTTTCACCCACGTTAATCCGGATGGAGTTACATTGAGTGAGGAGTTGCAGCTTATCATTGGCAGGTCCAAGCACACCATAAACCAAATGGCGCACGACCTGTTCGGAATGACAAGAAGCAGGAGGACGGCAGCTAGGATTGCAGCTGCATCTCAGTCTGTTATTGGAAGGATGGCAGCCGACAAGATAACTGTTGCGCAGCTCGATCAGTATATGATGGCCAAGTTTGCTGCCGAAAGGAACCAGCAAGTTCGGGAGAAAAGAGAGGAGGACATCAACGGAATGGCAGCATTGGTTGCATCGCTCTCACTCAAGGGGTCAAAGATGACACCAACAGAAAGGGCGAAGCTTACCCAGCTAAAGGAAGACTTGGCCAATCTGTCACAGCGTGGGTCGGGTATGACTGACGAGGAGGCGAAGGCTATCTTGGATGATGTTGATGCAAAAGGCAAAAAGGATCTGTATGACAAATATGCCCAGGAGGTTTTTGACACCACACTTGGCAGGGTATTCCCCATGTTGGTAGACTCTGGGCTAATGAGCAAGGAGCAGCTTGAAAAGCTTCTTGAGATCAGTGAGAACTATGTCCCATTGCAAGTGATGGAGTATGCAGAATCGTGGGGAACAAGCTTCGCATTCAATATTGAGCAGGCAGAAGGGGAGGGAAGTATCTTCAAGAAGCTGAGAGGTACCGGTAGGTTCAAGACAGCGCAGAGGACATCCCCCACCAGGGTTATGATGGAACAGTCTGCTCTCATCATAATGCTGGCAGAGAGAAACAAGATCCTGCTTAAGATGAAGGATGTGATCGAGAAGAATCCACACGAAAGATGGTCTGTCGAGTCTGCATCATATATGCCGGTTAAGGATGCAGAGGACAACCTGCTGATGATGCTGAAGCTGGACGACATTCAGGAGAATCAAGTTCCATTCAAGGACAATGGGGTTCAGAAGTACATAACACTACACGATCCTGATCTTGTCAAGGCATTCATGCCATCGGGTGTGGGTAGAAATGCCAACAATAACGATGCGTTCCGATTCATATACAGGACGCTGGGGATGTTCCAGAATATCAGGAGGAATCTCAACACGGTATTCAACCCATCGTTCCCTCCTGTTGCATACCTTGCCGACCTCGGCATGTCGATGGCACTCATAGATCAGATCCCTGGTCGTGGCCTAAAGCGCCAGCTATTCAGGGAACACATAGGTGCCATGAAAGCACTTCGCCAAAAGGCGTGGACCGGAGAGATCTCAGATCCAAAGTGGAAGCCTGTGTTTGACGAGATGTCAAAGGCGGGTGCGCTCATATCGTTCAGGGATATATCAGGCATATCATCCGGGCTCACGGACTATCAGGTTGAGTTTGAAAAGGATGTGTACCAAACCAACACAAGCTCAAGGAATGACTGGGGAAAGGCCCTGTGGCAGCATACTGGAGGGGCAGTAGTGACTGCGCTTGAAATGCAGGCAGAGGTGTTCGAGATGACCATGAGGCTTGCATCATACAAGGTTGCTAGGGATAGGGGCATGTCCCCACAGGCAGCCGCTTTGCTTGCCAAGAACATTACAGTGAACTTCGAGAAGAAAGGGCAGTCATCAAACTTTGTGAACTCCCTATTCCTATTCGCCAATGCAAAGTTTCAGGGTGCGCTCAACTACATGACCTTGTCCATCAAGCACAAGAAGATCATGCGCAACAACCTAGCTGTAATGGCCCTTGGGTTCTTTGTGTCAGCCATGAACGATGTGTTGCTTGGTGATGATGACGAGGAGTACAGGAAGGTATCGGAGGAGGAGCACAGGACGCAGATGTACGTTGCCGTGCCTGGAGCCGGAGATGACTACCTGATGAAATTCAGGATGCCGTATGGGATGAACGTATTCTCCCATGGTGGAAAGCTCCTGTATGATCTGATGTCTGGAAAGAAAGACGGATGGGAGACAGCATCAGAGATGGTGTTGTCGCTTGAGGAGGGGCTAGACCCGCTACCCGGATCTGGATTGCAGGCTACTCGCCTTGTTCCAGATGTTATCAAGCCTGTGTTTGAGGTTGCCCAGAATCGTACAGAGTTTGGGCAGAGGCCGATCATGCCAATAGAGGGATACGGCGCAGAAGAAGCAGCATCGAGGAGGTACTTCAGTACCGTAACACTGCCATCAAAGGCATTCACAGATATGCTTTCTGAGCTTACCGGGGGAAGGTACACAGCTGATGGGAAGGATTACATGGGAGGGGTTATTGAACTATCTCCAGAGGTTGTTGACCACATGATCTTCTCGTATGGAGGTGGAGCCTTGTCGGAGGCAATGAACATAGCATCTCTGGCAACTGATGGGTTTAATATCAATAGAGTGCCAGTAGTCAGGAGGTTCTGGGAGAAGACTGAAGACAAGGGATGGAGAGACTCAAAGATATTCTGGGGGGAAGTTTCAAAGGCGAAGACAAGAGTAACTCCTATGACAGACTACCAGCTGGATGTGTTCAAAAGCACATACAAGTCCATGCGTAGTCAGATAGATGATCTAAAGATTGAGAAGAAGTCAAAGAAGCGGAAGAAGGGATCGCTCGAAAGGAACTACGAGCTTGTTCTAAAGATGCAAGAAGAAAGAAAAAGGGGGAAGAAGTAACTTCCTCCCCCTTACCATTGTGGGTATCCAATCCACTGAGCGTTAATCTTCCACTAGCGATAGTTGGTTGGGGTCTCTCTTGCCTTCGGAGATCTTCCACATCCTGTCGTCATACTTCTCCAGGTTCTGATACATCAGGGCCTCAGAGATTGTTGCTGATACAAGATCAGCTACCTCCTCCCTGTGTGTGTACGAAATATCAGAACCAAACCTGATCGGGAGTGACTTCTTCTTCTGTGTGAGTCCATCGTATCCGGTCTGCTTGTAGATAATAACTACGGATTGAGAGTCCACTGTGTTTCCTGACAGCTCAATCCCAAGGACTTCTATATCCTCCAGGACGTTTGGGTAGCTCTCAATGATCTCTGTTGCCGTCATGGTCCTGACGATGGCTCGTAGCTCACACGTTTTTACAACGTGCGGTGCCCATGCCGAGATGCAGTCCAAGAAGTCTTCGTGGGGAGGAAGTTTCATCGTGCTCTGAATGCTCTCAGGAATTGCCTCCCCATCCAGGGTGTGTGTGCGCTCCAGGGACACGGTAACGAACCGAGTCTTCGTCCCCTTTAGCAGAATTTTTCCTACAGTTGCTGGCTCCATTGTGAATTTTTCTGAAAGTTACGTAAAAATATAATCAAATACTAGATCCCAGCGGCGGTATTGCTGATTGGGATGGGTATCCTATTGGTGCGTGATACCCAAGTTCTTTGTTGAATGCAAACTCTATTGGCCTGATCCTGTCCGCATTTCGTGTGTACGCGAACTTTACGGTAGATACACCCGAATCCCAATCTTTCGTAACCTCGATGGAGGTTTCGACCTTTCTGCGCATGTTCGATCCCAGGGTGCCCCTGGTCTTTACTGAGTTCGGGTTGTAGTGCAGGATCACAAAGACTGTTGTATTGTACTTTGTGGCCAGGAACTCCAGCTTGTCTGTTATCGCCCCGGACTCTTCCTCATCATTGACGGACTTTACCATATCTGCTACCCCATCAATAAAGATGGAGTATATCCCACCATGCTTTGCGTAAGAATCAGCTACAGCAATCTCAAGGTATTCTAGCTTTGTTTCCGGATTGACACCCTTCATCCCTATGCTTCTATACCACGGTGGCTCATGCGTAATTCCTGCTCTTTTCAGTATGCTCATGCAATCCTGATAGTGATCGTACTGTGATTGCTCTGTGTCAACGTGTATGAGCCCATAGCCATCATCGTTTCGTAGTATGTCCATGTACAAAGAAGACCCAGCAGATGCTCCCATTGACCCTGAGATCAGCGCACCGACTACACCAGACTTTCCAGACTTCTCCTCTCCTGTTATCAGGACAATGTTTCCGCTGCTTGCTACCTTCTCTCCGTTCACCCTGACAATTACACTTGGAGGTGGAGGAGGAGAGTCTATGCTGAATGTCATTTGGTTGATGATGTCCAGCTTGGCATCCCATGCGCGTGATCTTGTGCGCACATTTTGCATCTCTGTCATCATCTTGTCACGCAGTCCCTCCCATGTACCGGTCTCTGCACGCTTCTGGTTGAAGCGCCGGATTATCTTATCCGTCTCTACGTTGGACCAGTTTGACACAACGATCCTTGCTGCCTGATCTACTTGTAGGACATCGGCATCGTTGGTTAAGTCGATCACAAACGTCTCCCCTCCAACCACCTCTAGTTCTCCACGCACACTCATAGAGGCTGATACAAGGTTTATGCTGAATTGTTCCGGACCATCGTACACCCTATTTATGTGATCGTAGACCGCACGTATCTTGGGGTCCATAATCATATCCTGATGCACTACCGCCCTAATGTCAGGTATTTTCTTTGGGTAAAGGAGGCATGTTCCTACCACCACCCTTTCTGATTGATTGCTCACAAGTCGCCCATGTTATCTTTTAGCCATCTTTTTACTACCATTACTGTTTCAAGGTCCTTTGATTTGTTCACCTCTCCTACCCACCTGTTCATAATGTCCCTTGTCTTTTTCTGAAAGGCAAGCAGGAAGTCATTTACATTGAGTGGTGGTGGTGTTTCGTAGAGCATCGCTGCCCATACAGTCCCAGGCATCCCTTCGTATAGCACGCTGTGTATCTCTCTCATGCGAGGATTGATGATTGCCTGGAGTATTATATTGAGGTCTGGGTTTGTGAATCCTGGATGTGAGAACTCAACATCCGTTATCTCTTTCGATATTTGATCGTAAGCCTTATCCCAGATCTCTCCTTTAAGGGTCTTGAATAACTCAAGAACTGTCATACCGTACTCGTCTGTCTCTGTGTCGCCATGCTTGACAAGCACAAGTAGGATGTGGTACTCATCACTGATCCGGATCTTCTGCATTGGGGTTGCGTTCTGAACAAACACACCTTGCCTCTTGGGTGTCCCAATCTCATTCCTTATGTCGTCTTCCGATGCGTCACTGAACACAGACGCAGCCTCTTTTATCCAGAGGTTCCTGTCTATGTCCGAGGGAAGGCATGATATAGACTTACACATGCGCGAGAACACAGACTTCTTGGCCCCAAAAGTTCCAACACTATCGTAGATATTTCTGTAGTACCCGAGGAAGTTATCGAACTTTTCTACCCCGTACAGATCTGCTGTGTTAAGACTGAACCCAACAGCTCTTCGGATCGAGTCAGGATCATGTCCTTCTGGGCATGTCATAATGTGCGGGAATATCCCTACCTCAAGGAATTTATCCGTGCTGTCTGCCGTGGACTTCCTACCTGCCCTGCCAGAGTCTCTCCATATTGTTGGGTAGTCACATCCGGATGACATGATCTTCGTAATCTGCTGCCTTGTGAGGGAAGTCCCTAATGTGCCTGTGCTGTTTAGTATTCCGGATGAGTCAAGACCTATCACATCTATCCCACCTTCAACTACCAGTGCCGTACCTCCCCTCATGTGTTTTCTGTTTTCCGTCAAGCCCATAACCATCTCCCCCTTGTTGAAGATGTTGGTGTCTGAGTTGTTTAGATACTTGCTGTGTCTTGTGTCTCCATCCTCAAAAATCCTGGCAGTAAATCCCCTCGTCCTACCCCGGTCATCTCTTATTGGGATTGTGATCCGATTTATAAACGGATCATACATACCCCTATCTGTGCTCTTCATCATCCCGGCAGAAATCTTCTCTTCAGCAGAGAAGACACGATCCTTTGTTGTTGATACACTTTGCCTGCTTACCCCGATGCCAAACTTCACAATCGTATCTATGGATATTCCCCTGTTGTTTATCAGGTAGTCCATTGCGCTGGCATCTGACAGTAATTGGTTGTGCCAAAGCTGCTGGAAGTATCCAACTACATCAAACTCTACCGGAGGAACATACCCTCCATCCGGGATCTTTATCTTGTAGTAATCCGCAAGCATCCTAAGCGCCTGGGGATACGACACCCTCTCCATGTGCATCAGAAAGCTGGCCGCATTTCCTCCTATGTTGGCAGAGAAGTCATAGAACAACCCGCGATCCGGAGTTACACTAAATGATGGAGTCCTTTCCAGATTGAAAGGTGAGAAGCCAAACCAATCCTTTCCCCTCTTTTTGAGGGACACATAGTCACTGATGATTTCAAGGATGTTTGTTCTGGCATAGATTTCTTTTACGATTTCATCAGGAATCATTGTCATTGCTATGGTGTTTTGGATACCTTACTTACTTGCTTCGTGCCCTTATTATGTTCGAGAGGTGCTGGGCAAGGTACGGAATTATTTTTTTGGTTGAAAGAACAGATGATAGGGCATTCATTACTTTCTGCATTCCGTATACATCCACGAGTTTGCCCCACAATTCGTTCGATACTGGGTACGCCCTCATTGATCTTAGCAACATCCTTGCATCTGCCTTTATTATCTCCTCAACAATAGGATGCATGGGCTCTTCTACTGGGGAGAACACATTCTCCCTGCAAGCCTCTGGCCTCCTGTCTACTGCTACCGCAGGGTGTCCCTCTCTTCTGACAAGGAATCCATTCTGTTCTGCCTCTGTCAAATAGTTTAGGAAGTTATCCTTCCTATCCGTTGACTGAAACAGTGTTGATGGCCGCAGGTACATCTCCCACTCTGTGTATACCCAGTTGTGATGCTTCCATAACACGACAGCCTTGATCTCGTCAGCTGTATACTTTTCGAGAAGAGAGTCAACGAGCCTTTTGTTCTGTGATTTGTACTGATACTTCCCGCCAGTGATCTGGTTAAGGAACTTGATAATAGATTCCCCGGTCTCACTATCCACATTCTCGAACAGGGCTGAGGCAGACTTGGCCATATCAACCAGCTCTTCGAGAGCGTATGCCTGATCCTGTGTCAGGTCCGACCTGCGGTTAAGCAGGCCGGACGCTGAGTCTATCAGGCTATTGATTGCCCGTTGTATCTTCATCAGAATGGAACTTTGGGTTCATTTCCGTTCTCATCAACAGGACCTGAAGTCTGTATTCCTCCAGGAGGAGAATACGTTGGCTGCTGTACGGGAGGCGGAGTGGGCGATGACTGCTGTGATGGCCCCTGCCTGTGTTGGCCTGACCCTCCGGATGACTTCGCCCTGAACTCATCCATTGTGTGAATCCTCCAGGCTACATCCTCATTAAAGAACTTCTCCTCCTGTGTTGTCTTGTCGATGTAGCTACGGCCATTGAGGTTCACCTCAACGGCCACCATATCTCCCTGGGAGAACCGTTCGATGTAGGAACACCTGTCCTGGATAAGCGTAATCTTTCTGTACTGCGGGTACATCGGATTGTCCTTGAGTTCAAGGACAAACTCTCTCTTCCTGAACGAGGAAGTAACTTGCTCCTCGTCAAAGATCCTGTAGATTTCTCCAATTACTGTTGCGTTCATAATAATGTGATTTGATATTTATCTTTCTACTAAGTCATAGTGTGTGTTAGCCTTGTCGAAGTTAATCTCTATGATCCTGTGGTCAAGAGTTCCGGACAGGACAAGCAGATATGTGTTTACCACATTCTTCTGGCCTATCCTGTGAGCCCTGTCCTCTGACTGTGAGCCTATGCCCCAGGAAAAGTCCGGCTCAACTATAACAACAGTTGAGGATACCTGTAGGTTAAGGCCCATGTTCGTTGCCCTGGTAGATCCAAGGAAGTATTTGATTGATGGATCGTTTCTGAACTTTGATACAAGATCTGATCTGTTTGTTGTGTCTCCGCTAATACGGACGCAGCTCTTAAGCGCAGACTCTATAGCATTTCCAACCTCCTTGTGGTGGTAGAATATCAGAATCTTCTCCTCCTTTGGCATTGATGATGCAAGCTCCTTGATGAAGGAGATGGCTGCCTCTACCTTGGCCTCTCCGAGTTCCCGTCTCATCCTTGACATCTCGGTTATCGGGACAGATCCAACAGACTCTATCTCGGCAAACCTTTCTACACCTTCCCTTGAGATCTCCATGGATACCCTTGCTTCTTCCTCATCTGAGATTCTCCTGGCCTCTTCCAGCCTTCGTTGTGAAGCTATGTGGAACTCTCTCGCCTCTCTTGCCAGCTCCTCTATCCTATTCATACCCCCATCAAAGTGCTCGTCCATGATAGCCGCGTGCCTGGAAAGTATACCATTGAACGATGGATCTACCGGAAGCTCGATGATGTTCCTGATCTTCGGAGGAAGCTCTCGTGCTACCTGATGCTTGCTTCTCGATAGGCATATCGGAGCCCAGTCTCGTGACAACAACTTTGCACCGTTTGGATTGTCCTCGTACTGGTGCATGAATGCTCCACGAGACTTGAACTTGCTTGGCCAGGAGAAGTTAAGTGCCCCCCATACCTCGCGAAGATAATCCGCAGGTGTGCCGGTCATAAGCAGGGACCTCTTGCACTTCAGCCCGAAGAACTTTTTTGCGTTGGCAGTTGTCGTGTTCTTGACTTTCTGCATTTCATCACCGATCACACAGTCCCATTCGATTGATGACACCTGATCCCAGATCTTCTTTGATTTGAGACCCTCGTATGAAACGATCACGATGTACGCTCGGGGAAACTCTGCCTCACGATTTCTTTTTACCAAGTCTGGAGTTATGCCATATATCTTCTGGGTGCCAGAAGTGACAACCTGTATGGACCCTGGCCTCACGTTGCGGCCAAACGATCCAAGAAGTCCAGGCTCCATGAACCGTGTATCGTCTATGTTCAGCCATATCCTGGCCTCGCCGTACCAGTTGGAGTCACCTCTTAGTGATGCTGGGCACACGATCAGAGAGTAGAGTATGTCCTTGTCGTATGCTATTGAACACAAGCCTTGTGCCGTTTTGCCAAGGCCCTGTTCGTCAAGGAGGATTGGCATCTTTCTTTCCCCGGAGTCTATGCTATACTTCCATAGTGAAGTGATATGCTGCACGCCTGCCATCTGGTAGTCTCTCAGCATGTATCCGGATGAGTTTGCGGGGATCTTTATGTCAACCGAAATCTTTCCCCTCTCTTCGATTGAGGCTATGTATGCAGTTACATTTACAACGAACGACAACTCGAACTCGCACCAGTCACATGAGTGTAGATCCTGATAGAGTCTCATGGCAAGATCATCTGACGATGCCTCGAAGTACTTGATCCTGTCGTCAGCCATGATGGCCTTGAATCCATACGCTCCAGGGGCATACATCATCTGCGCCTTTGGGAACTCAGCATTACTGCCAAGCTGAACCACATCTATCGCTAGATTGTTCGGCATCAACTTAGCTATGTACTTGCCTTCATCCCATTTGAAGTTGATATAATGAGTGTGCTTCATAATAGTCTGATAGGTATGAGGGTATTGACTTATAGATTCTGATCGCTGGCCCATTGCCGTATATCTTGAATCCCATATTTGCCCATACGTGACTGTCCTCTCCGTATATGGCATCAAGCACACCCTTTGCCATGTTATCAATGTCTGGCTTGGTTGTGACAAGCTTGCCAATCTTGTTCCTCGGAAGAACAATACCGCTGTGTGGAAGACCAACGACACTTTCCTGTAGTTTCTTTGGCCATGATGGAGGGATAGGCATGGTGAACATGCACACAAGCGAAACACCTGTATCGTTTATCACTTTCTTTATGTTCACCTTGCTGTCTACAAACACAAGGAGATCCTTGTATGCGTGGTACCGGTCAATCACTGGCCTGCGTTTCCACTTGTCTGATCTTGCTTGGCGCGGTGCGCCCATCGGTATCACATCTATGTCGATGTAGTTGTTCGTGTTTGAATACGACACAGGTACCTCCTGATCTTTTGGTATCACACCAATAGACCGGAGGTACTTAGCATCGTACTGAAAAGACACTTGCCGTATCATCTATATCTTTGGTTCTGTGTATGTCTCAGATACACGAATCTCTACACCATCCTTGTCTCCGAACATGTCAACAATCTCCATCCACACGGAAGCACCGACTTCCTTTGCCTTCTCGATGAGCATCATGCGAGACTCCTTGTCCAGTAGATTGGCATTACGAACCGGTACGATCTTCATCCTGTGCTCCTTCGTGAAGTGTGCATTCATCAGCGCCTCAACTACTGGCACCCTGGATGACGGGGCAGTGGACAATGGCACGTAGTTTCCGTTCATCTCGGTTGTGATGACAAGCTTGTCCTTCTCGTCAAGGCCGACACTCACAAACCCTGGTAGCGCCTTGTTGGCTGCGTCTGAGATTATCTGCACCCTTTCCGCCCTCTTCTGTTCGATCTCTTTACTTAGCCTATCCCACTTGTTCTTTATCTCTGGAAGTGCCTTAACCTGTGGGCGGATCTTCATCGCTGTTTGCCGACCACTGTTGAATGACACAGCCTCTTCGTATCTCTTTGAGATCTCTTCTGTGTCTATGCTTGACCCGAGGTCAACCATCTCCATTGCTGCTTTCTCTGCGTCATGGTGAAGCTTGTCGCTCTTGTCAATAGCAATCTTAAGCTGCCTCTGCAACTCAGTGATCTGTTCCGACACAGCATCAATAGATGCCGTTATCGTTTTCAGATTTGACTGTGCCTGTGTGATCGCATCATTGTGAGATCTCGCTTTGTCAAGTTCGTTCTTGAGTGCGGCTATGTCTACCTCGTCTCCGACATTCAGAACCTGCTCTTCTGTCATGTTCAGACTCTTAAGAAGCTGTTCTGTTTCTTTTACCGCGATTGCATGCTTTTTCCTTTCTTCGGCTAGGTTGTATATCTTCTCGGTGATCGGGCCAATATCAATCCCGAGAAGATCGCTAATCATCTTCTCGTTCTTCGCAACCCCTGCACTGTGGCTTTGATTCGCCACGTACTCCTCTGCGTTGAACACACGAGGGTTTCCGAATAGAGACAGAATGGTTTCTTTCTTTCCATACTTCCCGCCATGTGTGTCCTGAACAACAAGGGTCCTTGAGATGTTGCCGTCTTTCTCTGACACCTTGATCTCGTACCGGTATGGGTTGTTGTTCTCGTCAATGATCTCTCCTGAGATAGACCCAGGGGTAGATGGATCTGATGGAACGATCCTCTTTGCGTCAGACACAGTAGCAGTTCCTGATTCCAGGATAGATACTACTGACTGGATCAGGCTCTTGCCCTTTCCATTCTTGGCCACAACAAGGACTACTTGTCCCTGGACGTTGAAGTCTTGGTCAGGGAGACCGTTGACATTCTTGAAGTTGATGTTGATGATTTTCATAAGATGCTTGATAGTTTAATTGTCTTATCTCCGAATAGCTTTTCCTTTGCGTACTTACAAGAATAGAGAAACGTACACCTTCCATCTTTCGATCCCTTGCCAAGACACTTCTTGACATTCGGATCTACCATGTCCATGATGTCGGCACCTTCATTGTGTGCCGCAATCATATCCTCATAGTACACGCTGTATTTTGATAGTGCATAGGGTGTGTTCCAGAAGTCCCTCGGCTCCATCTTTATCCTATACAGTTGTGTTATAGGATCATGCGATGGAACGAGAACATCATCTGAAAACTCCTGAGATCCATGCTGTGACTCAACTATAAGGAATGCAGGAACTGCCGTGGTTGTGCTGGACACCCAGTCATACATCTCCTTTGCTGTAGCTTTGTCGCTCATAAACTTGTCCATGATGTCAAGGTATTTCTCCTTGTCACCATGCGTAATGGCTGCCAGTATGGAGTATATTGAAGATTGCAGGAACTTTGTTGAGATGCCAAACGATATTCCCCATGTCTCCTCAATGTCAGATGTGAGCTTTATGTCCAGACACAGAAACTCCGGCTTGTTCATGTCGCCCCTGTATATTCCAATGTAGTCAGCAACCCCCCTGAGCTTCAGTGGTATTACTGGGGTGAAGTCAAACTCCAGAGCAACATCTGATAGCCCGTCTCCGTCAAGATCAAATCTGTCACGAAGACTGTCGGCATACTGCTTTATCCTTGCCCGTGTCTGCTTTGTTCGTGAGCTAGTCAGCCAGATGTCATAACCCGGTGGAGGTGTTGCATCCCTCACTCCGAGAAGACAGCTCTCGAAGTATATGCCCATGAACCTGAGCCTCATCTTTGATGATGACTCCTGCTCCTTGCCCCGGCTGCCCTCTGATACTGATAGGACCAGTCTCATTGGGCAGCCTTCGGCTAGGTTTAGCTTACTTGGAGTTAGCCACATTGTTCTTGATATTCTGTGGGTTGATAAGCGCCTGGATCATCTCGATGTTTCCAAGCCTATGCATATCCGAATCCTTCATCCCCTCTGCCATTAGGCTCTTCTTGAATCCTTCCTTTGCAACCTCCACTGCGGCGAGATAGGTTTGTCCCCCTCCGTCAATGATCTCTTTCTTGATGAAGGCATTGATTGCATCTACAGCTCTCTTTGTGTGAGCAACAAGGACATCAATCCTTGCGATGGTATCGACTGGGTTTTCCTCTGCATACTTCCTGGCAGAATCGTACTCTGACTTCGCAAGGTAATCCTTTGCTGCGTCAGCCTTTGCGATTGCCTCCTCTACCAAGCTCCCGGCAGAATCAACCACCATCTCCTCTTTGTTTTCCTCCTCTTCCTCAATGACCTCGACGACAGCAACCTCTACCACCTCCTCCTTATCGGTCTCAACATCACCAAGATCGTCTGCTTCTTTCTCAAATTCGACACGAGGTTTTACCATGTCAACGATGTCAAAGAATGACAACTCTTCTGGCTCGTCAATGTCCAGGTTGAGTGCGTTCTTGTACTTGCGCCACAGTTTGAAAGCTTTGTCATGCACGTCAGGATCTTTCTTCTTGAGATCGTCTTTCCCGATCCCGAAGATGAAGGAGTTGATGTTCTCGAACCGGGACGCATCATCCTCAAGGGATCTTGACTTTTCTACAACCTCGTCATAGAGAGACTGGATGGTCTTTGGCTTTGGAACTTCCGGCTCAACAATATGCGGGATTGACTTTTTCCCTGGCAGTGTTACGGGCTCATCCCCAACCTCTGTTGCATTCACCCACTGGTCGTCTTCCTTTGAGCCTTCCATGTCCTCTACCACACCGATACCGGTGGCTACATCGGCGAAGTATCTGTCCCTCAATCTCTTCAGCGCCTTCCATACCAACATGTCTTTTGGATACTTGGCCCAGTTGCCTGTCTTCTCAAACTGTGAAGAGTAGTTGTTGTATGTCCAGAAGTCACCAGCCTCTCCCACCGCAACAAGCCCAGCCTGTTCTGCGTCTGCGATGCTGTACTCAAGTTCAATCTCGTGGTCCTGGTCAGATCTCTTTGCCTTGATGACACACTTAAGCGTCTTGCCAGTACCCTCGTGTGATACCCTGTGGTAGACATAGCTTGGGTGCTCCTGTATGAGTCTGGCGAGGAGGCTACCATAGATGTCAACCCTTGACCCTACGACAAACATGTTGCTAAGGGCTTCGAGTGGATCGAGGCCAAGGTTCGCTCCCTTTACGATGGCAAGCGATGCCCTTGACACGGCAATGTCTGCCCTGTCTTTCTCATTCATTGGCCTGCCGTTTCTCTTCAGAAACTTTTTCTCGTCAGATGATGATGGATAGTAGGAATCGGGGATCATGTCAGCTCCGGCCATGTACTCAGCCAGGGATCTGCATGCGTCAAGTGCAGCGATTGTTGACTTGATCTTTTCGGCTGGCTCAATGCCCATGCCTCCATTCTTTGTTGTTGTCAATCCGAGTTCTTGCATGTGATTTCAGTTACTTTAAATTCTTGATACTTACCCTTTACGTGTGGTTTGATACCCTTCCTTAAGAAGGAATCCCAGGCTGTCATTTCAGCCTGCTTTTCAGACGGTGCAGTGACTGTTATCTTGAACGGAATCGTCAAAACGCCCCGCACCTCGAATCTTAATTTTTTTCTGCGAGGTGTCATCTGTACAGGATTTTTTCGGAAGTTACTTTGAAAAAAATGAGAGTCGTGTTTTGGCCACATGTCTGTGGCGAATGGGATCGCAGTAAAGTTTTGGATCATGGCTGTTGGCCTAACAAACACAGGCCAAAACACAACTCTATTCCTCCAAAGGTAGCATTTTAATCCTGAAAAGGACAAGTTTTTGGGTATACTTTTTGGCTACCAAAAACCTACTCCTGTTTTCTGCGAAGCCTTCCGGCTTGCAGGTCCAGGCGAGGGATCTTTGCCATGAGGTCAAAGGCTTTTGATTCGATGTCGTGCCGCTTGTCTCTGTCCAGCTCCTGGGCAAGCAGGGTTGTGGCATTGACCATGCCAAGAGAGGTGTGATCCTTGTGAGATACGAAGTACTCACGCAGTCTGTCCATCTCATCCTGGTTAAGGCCAAGCTCATTGCCTACCACCTGCGGTAGGTGGATGACGTTCTCAACAACCTCTTGGCTTGCTGCGATGTATTCATCAATGCGCTCCCTTCTCCACTTCTCAGAGGTGTGGGCTTCAATCATGTCACGCATCTCGGATGCGGCAGCCATGCTGTTGAGCCTCCTGGTCTCTGGTGAGTAGGTAAAACCAACAGGCTTTGTGTCGCCCCTGTGTATGTGGCGGAGCTTATCACTCTCCCTGACCATGCCGTTGTTGCAGTACAGGAACAGTGCCCTCGGTGCCACAGAGAATGCGCCATCACCTGTCTCAGAGTTGCGGAACAGCCCACCAAAGTAGAGGACCTTCTCGCCCTTGACCATGTGGTCAGGAAGATGGTATGCTCTGAGGATGTGCTCGACATCTTCCCTCAAGTCAGGGTAAGACCACTCCATGTACACCCTGCTCTCCGTAAACGCAGACCCCTTGATCTTGATCTCCTTCTGAGACACAGCGATTGCCTCTGTGAATGCAGTAAACATGTCGAGGTTCTCTCTTGCACCGTAACTCGGTGACAGCATGGCTCTTGCAACACCAGGGGACTGTGGGTCCTGGCCGAGGAATGTCCTCAGAAGCATGGGCTTTGTCTCACGGTCAAGCTTTTCATTCACGAATGCAGCCATGATGTCCGGGTTGACACCGATCTCCCGATCAAAGAACTGCTTCGGAATGCCCAGGGCCTGGGTGAGATGGGAGTCATACTTGTTTGTGCGCTTGAACACGATGTACTCTGGATCTTCTACCTTCCAGTTGCCGTACAGCAGGTTGCCATCTATGTCAATCTGAAGGTGGCCTGGGTTTACAACAGTGTCAAACTTGCTCATCTCTTGCGAGACAAGATCCCTGTTGATCCGAAGGAGATGCTCCTTCGTGTCATCAGATGCGTTCATCCTTCCGATTGCGTTAAGCAATCTGCGTTGTTGTTTTGCGATAGCAGTTGAGCTTTCGCTGTTGAGAATGTTGATGCTCATAATGATTGGATTATGGTTACGAATTTAAGAAACTTTTTAACAAAACAAAAACTAACTAATCTGCCCTGTGATTTTCATGTACGATATTACTATAGCCGCCAGTATTGCAGAGTCCCAGTCGCTGAAAGATCCAGCTAGGTGCCTCTTCTTGATGGTATGTGCCTTGGTGTAAAAGACAACATACGATACATATCTTGGGGCAGAATCATTTCCGTCCATGTAGCCTGGACATGAATGCACATCTATATAGTATCCTTCCGGTGGACTTTTCTCCCCAGTTTTTGTTGCGCTCATACGGTATAAAGTCATATCCAAGTATGACTTTTGCCATTTACTTGTACGAGCATTCGTTTAGGCTATGCAAAATATTAGTTTTTGCATACCAAAAGATGTGGCGGTTTAACGTGTGTAAATAGTGGGTTGGAGAGTGTGACTGCTTTACGCAGCCACACATTGAGCCCGCCACGGCTACGAGACCGTGTACGCACGTACTGCGCGGGCTTGGTTGCCTACTTTTCCGCCCTGACGGTTGGATTGTAGGCACGTGCCGACAACACCCGAACCATCATATCACCCTCCATTACGATGTGGAAATCTGCCAATGTCAGGTTTTCCATGGTCAAAATCTTGATGCTGTCGGTGGTTGTTGCTTGAGTAGTCATAACAAAGTTGGTTATAAAGGTTAAACAAAGGGACCACGGGCGGAGTCGAACCGCCACACGGTAGCACACAGCTACCGCTCCGATGGCACGGCAAGTGCTTTTCGTGGTCCGAACCAACCTGCTTACCTTGCGTAGGCATGTAGCCTGACAAGGTTACACAAGTACCAACCACAATGCGCATCACTCACGCAATGCGCACCCAGTACATCCCGTACTAGTTGGATCTTTGAGGCATCCCAGTATCTCCCGCACATACTCTCCCCCGTGTCCTTTAGGGACTTCCTTGCGATGCGCCAGACCTTGCAAGGCACTCCCCTGGCATTACTACTCTACGGCAGCTCTCGCCCCGTTTTTCGCATGTTTCGCCAGGGCCACACTGGCCCTACCTTGCAAGACCCAACGCACCACTATCACAAATCCAGCCTGTGCGTAGATCTCCCGCCGAGCGTGGCATTTCCCGCTTTTACTGTCACCTGTTCCCAGGTAGCTTTCGCCGTACTCAACTTCTCGGGCATGTATGTAGCTCTCCCATTACCCGCCCGAGCAGGTTCTTTCGCGTATGGGTTTAAACGCGTGTCAGTTTAAAAACCAGTCATGACATGGACCGGGCAAAGAACCACTACACTTTTTGCAAAGCTTTGCCCGTAGGCAAATCACGGCAATCCGTGCAGTTAAGACCTTGGGACCTTGGCAACCGTGGCCACCTCTTTCCCGTTGGTCTATTGCATATATGTAGGGATGTTTCTGGGGACTGGCCGAAAATTTGGGCCAAAAATTCCAGGCAAAACATGGCCCGGGCCATCGAAACGCGAAACACGAAGGGGGACCAAAGTATACATCCCCTCTCCCCCCACACACTTCACCCAAGATTCAAATCCATTTCGATCAAACAATAACCTTCTGGCTCCAGCCCTACACTTGGCCACCAAAAAACCATGGGAAAAAACCAATCAAAAAAGACCCCGGCCCTTATTTATTATCCATGTAGGCTGGGGGTATCCAAGAAGGCGGATCTTCTGTCAAGCACACACACAGCAGTTCGCGCACAAATTTTTACCGTTCGCGCACGATTTTTTGCATTTTCGATTTTTTCCCTTGCTTTTAAGAAAACCCGCCGTAAATTGCGGGAGGTGGGAGGGAGTTTATATATACCCTTCTGCTTATCCACTCTCGCATTCCTCCGGTAGGACATTCAACTCTTCTGATCTAATCGTTTAGCTATTCAAACTCTTTGGCCCGAACTATGCCCTGGCCTCTGGGTTTGGGCAAATCGCACACAGACGGACACACAGATGAATGAAAACACACACGAAGTAATTCCCTCCTTCTACCAGAAAAAATCTCCCAGAGATCTTATCACGGCTCTCTTTCTCCGCTTCCTGGAAGAAACATCCAGATGATGTCCTGTCGGCATACGGATCTCATCTCTGGCAACAATCGACTACATGGTACCACGCGAGATGAGGTACTACAGGCTCGTCATCGAGTCTCCACTTGTCTATGAAGACGTAGGAGGCCGGATCACAATCAGAGACTTCAACTACGGCCTGGAGTTCGTGATGATAATTAGGGATGCCATCCTTAATGTAAAGCAAGGAGGGTGGGATGCTGTAGCCCAGTTTGTCGAAGGGGATGAGGGTGCTCTTCATTCAGAAGATGCCGACCTCAGAATCGTTAAATTTGAAAAGACATGGAGCTGAAGAAAGGAGACTGGTTTGAGTTGCCAAGCGGAGAGTTCGGAACAGTGATTGATCCGAACCCAGACCTGAGGCCAAGATCGCTGGAAGTGCAGGACCCAGTACTGTGTTACGTGTCGAGGCATGACACCATAGACAAAAAGCCTGGGCCAATCTACGAACAGGTAAGATTCATGGCCTACGAAAGAAGAAGCGTTGAAGCTCTGGTTCGCAAGACATCTATCGAAAGACATAATCGCCTGCACGTTGCTGAGTTCCTGGAAAACGCCCTGGCGATCAGACCAAAACAACCCAAGAAGAATAACTTCCAAAAAAATGCCTGACAATGGAGTACTTCGTAATTGGTCCAGCTCTTGTTCTTATCCTGATCTCCGCATCAATCTGGTATTTATTCCTGCGGCCCCAGGAAAAAAAGAAAAAATCATAACGATGACTTTGACAGCCCGAAAAAAATTGAGAGATTCGTAGTGTGTGAGTTCTACCATCTTGTTTTCATTTTTTCTGATTGATCCCCAGGACCCGCCCATCACCTGGGGATTTTTATTTGAGGGTTGATAAGAGGACCGGCATGGAAAAATCCCTGCCGGTTTTTTGTTTTTGCTTGTAAGAGTTACAGAAAAGTTATACATTGCACATGCATTCATGCTTTACTGATCGTTCTTTGTAAATCATCGGATCGCCCAGGCAGCACCTTTTATTCATCCTGCGATGGAACTGTGTTTTAGCCTCTCGCTGCCTGGGCAACTTAATAACAGAAAAATGAAAAGAATAATACTGATAGCATTGTCACTGATTTCGGTGAATTGCTCAACAAAAAAGTCGGATGACTATATTGAGCGTGTCAATGACATATACTTCACGGGGGAGAAATTCTACAGTCCAACCAGGGGGTATTACGATGTTGTTGTTATGGACGGGTGTGAGTACATTGATGGGCAGAATAGGCTTACACACAAAGGTAATTGCAGCAACCCGATCCATATACGAAATTGAATCAACATGAAACTATCTGAAGTATACACACCACCGTTCAGGTACATAGAGATCGGGAGGATTGTAGACGCAAACAGCAAAGTTGTTTTTGTCACTACCGATCTTTACAGTAGGGCATATTATAAGTCTGGAAAGGATGGGATAGCTCCTGCTGATAGGCCAAATATTGCGAGTGCTTTTGAGACTGAGATAGTCAATCTAGTTTTGGATGCCTTGAACAAGCGGGTAGATGAGGAATCCGTCTCTGGACAGGGGTAATATTCAACATACAAGGTAAGACCATGGAAGAGACTAAGAACACAATCAACGACCCAACCGCTCATGCACTGATCGCTGAGAAGGTCTGCGGGTGGGAAAAATTTGAACTTGCTGGGTGGGGAAAGTGGATTAACACGGAGGGCAAGACATCTACCTATGACATGGATTTCCCTCTATCTGGGGCAGAGTCTCGAGAAGCTGCCATCGACGAGGCAAGGCTGAAGGGTTTTTATGTGTCGGCAATTCCAAAAGATAGTTTCTATTTAGCGCAGGTAGAAATAGCCAGGACAGGTGTTAAATTTTTCCTTTATAAAGATGAAAGAGGTGTCGAAAAACAAATACGCCGTTTCGCTACGAAAGCAGAGGCTGAGTTTTACGCCCTCCTTTTCACCGCACAAGAACTTGAAAAACTAAAACCATGAGTATCACAGTATCTTACGAAATGGCCAATAAGCTAGAAGAGGCTGGGTTTGACCACCCTACCTTTTTATGCTGGGTCGATGACGTGGGTCGACCTGAAGATTTGCCTGTCCTTGAAATATGGGATCATTCAATCGACATGGAAGAAAACTTTCCCGTAATGCCGGATGCCATCCCGGCTCCAACATTCTCGGAGTTGCTGGATTATATCCCACAGCTGAAGAAGTTTGGACAGAACCGAGAGCCTGGGCTTCTCACTATCTGGCGAGATACGATCACAAAGAATAAGGAGGTGCATGTAGTTGGGTACAGGAGAACAGGGGAAGTCAACCTTAATTTCTGGTGGATCTATTGCGAAGGAGACACCATTGCTGACGCTGCTGCGGAGTTATGGATCGAGATCAATAATTGATAGTAACTATTCAGAGGGTCTACCAAAAATAAGAAAAAAGTCATAGTTTAGGGTATGAGTCAAATGATCATATCGGCGATAGAAGAGCAGGTAGCGCGTTTATCGGGAAAGATAGATGGGGATGGGCTATCGTTGATCTATCGCCTTTTAGACTTGGCCAAATCTCAACAAGAACTGTTGGCGAAGCAGCAGGCTCAAATTGATTCGCAGCGAGTGTTGATCGATTCTCAGGAAGCTCGGATCGAGGAACTGGCGCGCCAGCTTTCCCAAAATAGCCAGAACAGTCACCGACCTCCGAGCAGCGACGGCTACAAAAAGCCTGTTGTAGTTCCCAAATCAGGGGGGAAGCGAAAGAAAGCTGGGGGCCAGCGCGGTCATAGCGGTAGCAAGTTGGAGATGTCTTCCGTGGTACACCACAGGTACGAACATGATCCTGAGATCTGTCAGGGTTGTGGTCATAGCCTGGAAGGAACGGAGGTTCTTGCTGTAAAGAAGGCGCATGTATATGATATACCGCCGATGGAACTGGAGGTGAGTGAACATATAGCTACCACCCGTCGTTGCCTGTGTTGTGGAGAGTTCAACAAAGGGACCCTTCCGGAGGGCATTCAGGCGGGAGCTCAGTACGGCAAAGGGGTACGTTCACTGATGACCTATTTGCATAGTTTCCAACTGATTCCGGCAAAGCGCTGCAGTGAGCTGTTTGAGGATTTATTTGGTCAGGCGATCAGCCCGGGCACCTGCCTGAATATGCAAGCGGATGCCTACGAGCGGCTCGAACCCTTTGAGGAGGAGCTGAAGCAAAACGTCCTTTCGGCAGCCTGTTTGGGTGCTGACGAAACCAGCGAACGGGTTGCAGGGCGGCGCCAATGGCTGCATACCCTCTCCACCTCTGCGCATACCCTCCTCTACGTCCACCCTAACCGTGGGCGCAAGGCAATCGATGAATTTGGGGTACTGAACCAATATGGCGGGATCGTAACCCACGACCGCTACAACACCTACTTCTCCCTCTCTTGCACCCACGCACTGTGCAATGCCCACCTTTTGCGCGACCTGGAGGCAGTCATCGAGCAAACCAACGAAACCTGGGCAACCCGGCTGCAGAAACTCCTGCTTCAGATCTACCAAAACGTCAAAGAAGCCAAGCAGAAGGGACTCGGGCAGCTTTCGGACAAAAGCCTGAAGAACTTCCAAAAACGATATGAAAAGTATGTAGACATCGGGTTAGCCCTGCACACTCCGCCAGAAAAAGTACCAGGCAAAATGGGCCGCCCCAAAAAGGGAAAGACCAGGAACCTGCTCGAAGACCTGCAAAAACATCAGGAGGCCGTCCTCAGATTCGCCTTCGACTTCCGTGTCCCTTTCGACAACAACCAGTCTGAAAGAGACATCCGAATGTGTAAAGTCAAGCTCAAGATCTCTGGTTGCTTCCGCACCAGCAAAGGCGCAAGTATCTTTGCCCGTATCCGATCCTTCATCCTCACTGCTCAAAAGCAGGGACTACGGCCTTTGATGGCCCTCTCAGACCTTTTTGGACAACAAAACCTTGTCAAAGAACTTGTTGTTGTCTAGACCCACTGAATAGTTACAATTGATAAATGAAACCAACAAAAGAAACCATTGCAGAAACGCTAAATATGTCTGAGTACATTGGATTCAGACTTCAAGATGACTTGAAGGAGCAATGCAGGAAAAGCAATCTCGTAGTCATCTATGGGTATTCTGATGACCTAGTAGAGTTTGATGGAGCGATAGAGAAAGAGATTGACATGTATGAAAGGAGAGAGTTTTTTATCAACTTCTATGGCCATGTCAAGAAGAAGGCACGCAAGATGGCCATCCCTCACAAATGTCTCGCGAAGTTTTGCGAGGATGGTCATCCTGGGTGGGTGATTGAGCCATCTTTCCCTCACGCAAAGTTCTCTCTGGTGAGGGATGGGGAGATTACGGGCCAAGGGGCTGTGATTGATTTGATTGAGCTTATGCGTTACAACCCGCAAGCAGACCCAGAGTGGAGGATTATAAGTAAAGATGCCTTCGATGAGAAGTTTAAGCTCACCGATAAGACCATATGGCTTGACCGAGAGAGGCCAAACATGGAGGAAAAAATGAAATGATCTACTCAGTAGAAAAAGAAGATTTCCCCAGTGACGACCTTGCCATTGAAAAGGCTGTCATAAGAGATCAAAATGATTTCGAGTGGGAGATCGCCCGTATCCAATCCGGGTTCTTTGTCAAGTTCAATGGGGATGAGCACTTCAAGGATGCTTCGTTCGAGATAGAAGATGGAGAATCCTTCATGCTCATCAGGAACAGCGGGTGTTTCCTGGTGAACACGCCAGAGTTTGAGCCCTACTATGATTTCAGGACATTGCTCTCCAATGGCTACACTGACGATATATGGGAAGGCATTGGGGAGCTGATTCAGGAGAGAATTTCAAGAGACCCATGCATAACAGACAGCGAATTTTACAGACATGAAGAACAATAGAATCGAAGATCCGGTATGAAAAACTACGAGACAAGAAGCTACAGCAATAGCCTTAAGACCAGAAAGAGGGTAGATGAGCGAAAGATAAAAAGAAAAGGAGAATCCCCATTCCCGTGGAACTGGATGATCGGAATCATAATCGTCATATCCGTGTTGTATGCAATAGCAATCGGTATGTAAAAAAAATGAAAACATTTTCCATATATTTGTGGAAATACAACAACTAATGAAATGGAAAGGATAAACAACAAAAAGCCAGATAACGTCCTGATTAGGATAGCCATCCTGATATTGGTACTGATAGCCCTTATAGTCCTTGGTGGACTTGCCAGGGCTCAGGGAACAAACTGCGGAATGAGATTCGTGTTCGATGAGAGAACCGGGAGATATGGATTCGGAGATACGACATGCTGGCACTGCGGATGGGATCTTGTCCCGCATGTATACATGATACTCGACAGCAACAACTACCAATCCCAGCTCTTTATAAGAGTCACAACAAAGGATAGCGTAAGGTTCTCGCACCCAAGGAACTGTGTGTACTCTACATCATCCCTCCCACTTGGCATAAACTACACAAACAATCAGGTATGGTTTGGATGGACAAGGCCATGGATAACTCCATCATCCGCATCATCTCCATGGGGACTAATCAGGTATGCACTCCCAGCCACTGCCTGCTATGCAACTGGATGCACAAAGCTTGACACCCTGGTTATTCACGCATGGGGGAAAGCGTTCAAATTGAATACAGTAGGAGATACATGCTATGGGTATGCATCCTGGGTGCTGCCACCTTGCTACCCGCTACACCTACAGTTTGACGAGATCTGGGAATCTTCTGGAGCAACCCAGTCAGATGTCGATACAGTAAAGGTTGTTGATCTGCTAGGAAGATCTGTTCAAAAGAATACACCAGGAGTAATATTCCTTCTCCTATACAAAAAGGAATACGACAAGTATTACACAAAAACAATTTTCAATGAGTGACAGAGTACTGAAAACATTCCGGGTAGAGGTAATAATCCCGGCAGAAAAAAAGGATCTACTTCTCAACCAAAAGAAGAACATCCTGATCCTTGCAAGCGTGCTTGAGTCTGTTGCGGCAGGCATAGGTGTTCCAGTGTTCTCCATAGACGGATCTGTGCTTGACATCGACAAGCCGGATGATGTGTACAGAAGGGACCTGGAGAACACCATCAACAATACTGGTGGGGTTGCAAACCAAATCAAATCAATCATCGCCAATGGAAAAACACCAGCAGAAAAAATCGACGCTGTCGAGGATTTTCTCTACAATCAGGTCGATGCATTCCTCCGTGATAAGGTCGCTGAACTCAGAAAGGCCCGTGAGGCAGACAACGAGAACGATCCGGCTGATCCAGGTGAACAGGAGTTCGATGGAGAAGCGGCTGTTAGGGACCTTCGAGGTAAGCACAGAAGAAGAAATGAAGAAGCTGACTCAAATATGCCACAGCCTGAATAGCGGAACACCGGTAAACATTTGGACATATCGTGAAGAGGTGGTATAAAATCAAAAAGGGTAGGCATGATTCAAGGATCATGCCTACTAGGCTGTATGCCAGGAGGATAACCGCATTTACTGCGGTATGGAATATTCCAATCGCATGCAGGCAGACCTATGAAAAGGGGTCTTACGAAGAAGAACAGGTAAGCAAGGTCATCGGAGTATCACACTGGTATCATAAAAGGAACAGTGTAAGGATAGGATGGTCCCCAAACGCAAGCGGAGGGTTGTATGATGCTCATGCATACATAAGGGTAAACGGCAAGGTTGTATCGAAACAATTCATAGGGAGGTTCCTTTACGGAGAATGGGTCCAGTGCTGTGTTGAGTTTGGAAAAGACTGCGTACTCATAGACATCGCAGGTGAGGATGATGCGTTTGTTCAGCATATCATCGAAACCCCTGGGCTCCCAGTATACAGGGCCGGATACATTCTTGAGCCATACTATGGAGGGGAGAAGCCAGCGCCAGAAGACTTTGTAATTGTTGCAGGTATCATGCTGTTCAACAATGATAAAGAGTTTATGGCCAAAACATGGAGGACGTTTAAGCTTTAGGAAACAGTATTTGCTATGTTGTTTAAAATCACTACATTGGCACAGTATTAAAAATCAAAGACATGTCAAGATATGCAACCCTTTCGCTCAAGCAACCAGGAGAGTCTACAGCAACCGATCACATCATACCGGTTGATGACATCGTCCTGGTAACAAAAGAAGATCCATCTGCCGGAACTCCACTTGCCGCTGTGTGGATCGCAGACAAGGACAGAAGTGGATTCACGAAGAAACTTGTTGGTGGCGTGTCGTATGCAAACGCAAAGACACAGATCATCACAACCATTGCAGCAGCCGCTGCCGAAGTCACCCTGGTTTCTGTAGGGGAGAACGCTTACGCAGATGTTGGGATCGTTATGAAAGGCAATGCCGTAGACATCCGGTCAAGGGCAGATGGCGATGCTGATGTGTACCTCGGAAGAAATCTCTCTCCCCAGGCAAGGATACGGGTTGTGGTGGACGATACAGCGGCGAATGTTGTTACCGCCCTGAATGCATAGGCTTTCCATAAGATGCTCATAATGGATAGGTAGCGGGGTGTGTATTGCAACACATCCCGTTTTTGTCTATATTCGCCCAAACAGAAACACTATGTGCTTAATTGAATTGCCGATAGTAGGCAGAACCGGCGGTACAAAAAACAAGACCATAAATTACAAGGACATCCTTGTGGTCAAAGAAACCGCATCGGGTGCCATCTTCTGGGTAATGGACAGGGATCACCCAGGAAGGGTATTGCAGCTAGAAACAACTACTGCGTATTCTTCAATCAAGACATCTCTTGTCACTACATACGCAACACACTACGAGGACCTTACCGTAACCGACATAGGGGAGGCAGTAAACATTGGTACGGAGCCGTGTCTGTTGCGTAAGGAATACGCCAATGACGTTAGGCAGATAAGCGCATCTGCCTGTTACCTGAACTACAAACAACCGCCAACCGAACTCAGGGTAAGGATAGCATCCAGTTACCTCCTTGTTCTGGCTGGCCTAAACTCATAAACAAATGGCTGTAGGATCAACCGGAATGTATGATTGGGTGTTGCATGACGAGGCTGTTGCCGGATCTGTGACATACCAGGGATATACCCACGCAAACAAGACAGGTCAGTTTATGTTTGTCAAAATAGACGAGACATCTGACACTGTTGTAAGGTACTGCTTTAAGCAGAAGAGCGAGGACACATACGCAAACCACTGGACGGGCAGGGCTGCCCTGACATACGGAATGTACGACCAATATCTATACTAACATGTCATTTTTTGACCCTAGAAGATCAAGCTTCGGGGGAGGTGGTGGATCTCTTCCAACGCTTACACCAAATAAAGCCATCGAAACGGATGGAGCTGGCGCAATAGTGTCGTCAGCTGTATCTTCCACCGAGCTAAACTATCTTTCTGGGGTAACGTCTGCAATCCAGACACAAATTAATGGTAAGCAGGCAAATCTTCCGGACGCAGCCAACTTTGAGCTTGCACAAAATAGAGGGTCCGCTGGCCCTGTATTCATGGACCTACACTCAGAGTTTCCAGCGACAGACTGGGAGGCAAGATTTTTGAGGTGGAACGATGCCCATGGAGGAGCTTGGCCTGGGGGACTGCAAATCCTGAACAAGGTTGACCCTGCGCTGGCTCTCACGTCAAACTCAGCTGGAATCATTATTGACTATGCAGATGGTGAGATAAAATACGCAAGGGGATCATCGTCTTATAAGATATGGAACGAATACAACGATGGTTCCGGATCGGGGTTGGATGCAGATTTGCTTGATGGAATGGAGGCGAGTCAATTTGCATGGCTTGCTGGGACACAAACAATTACCGGAGCAAAGACCTTCTCCTCTGTCCTCACGATGACAAGCTACATGCAGAGGACTTCAGGAAATGGGGTTGCTGTATGGCATCAGCAAGACGGTACGGGAAGGTCGATTTGGTACTGGAATACCCTTGGAGGAAGTCCCGCAACGTATGATAATGCCGGACCAGAAGGGGCAAGCGCAATTACACACCATTCTGAGTCTTCGTATGGGGTAATATTCTTTCGCGTAGCACCACAGGGAACCGCAGGCAATACAATCACCTGGGAGAGGGTTCTGAGTATAACTGGAAACTCGGTTGGAGGGGTGAGGCTCCACTACAAACTAAATTCAACAGATGACACCAGCGGAGCCGGATTCGCATCCCCAAACAACTGGCTATACACAGATTCAAGCGGGTACATTAAGTCTGAAAGAAGAAGGGTTGTGTTTTGTATCGCACACACAGCCCCAAACACGGCAATAGCAACAGGGACCGGGCTTAACAACTCAATCGTCATCCCAGCTTATTATGCTGGCTGGTCTATCAAAAGAATACTTGGTATTCAACAAACAACCAATACCACAACGGCCACTACATTTGAGCTTAGGAGCCAAAGCGGATTGTTGAGTACAAACACAATAATAAGCACACTCAGAAGAGTAAATACTGCTGTTAGCATCACAGTCGGGGGAGATGACTTCCTATGGATAAACTGTACCGCCGCAGGAAATGGCCTTGGCCTTACTGTTACCCTTACATTAGAGTCACCTTAATTTCACATTACTTGTGGTTGAGAGTTAAAAACAAAAAAGCACATGTCATTCTTTGATCCAAGAAAAACAAGCTTCATTGGAGGTGGAGGAGGGGGCGGAGGTGGCCTTACTGGTTCTGGTGTGGCAAACAAAGTAGCCTACTGGTCAGGAGCATCCGCGCTTACATACAATACCAATTTCTCATACGATGGGACTGATCTCACCGTAGACAATGGATCTGTTAAGACTGACCAGATATGGGTGAATGCAGCTGCCTCAGCTCAGGTTGGTTCAGCAATATCTCCGACGGTAGTCAACAATTCCAGTCTGGCAACTGGGGTTCTTGTGGGAACGAATGTGGAATCTGATTTTGCAGGAATGAGGGGTGTAGGGATAGGTCCACAGATAAAGCCAGCTGCTGCGGTAGGGACAGTATATGGCATTCTCAACCTCCCGGTCCTCAGACAAGCATCAGATCTCAGTAGCTATGATGTCACCAACTGGCACGCCAATTTCATGCGGGGCGATCTTGGGTTTGATTACAGCGGGACAGTAACCAACATGCGTGTCGTTCAAGTAGATAATCCCGCAATAATTGGTGGTGGCGCGATCACAAATGCGTTCGGTGTCCATATAGGTTCAATAACAAGCGGCTCGACTGCGAACTATGCCCTGTACACAAATAGCGGAGAGATAAGTCTAGGGGGAGATGTAAGACTGCGCGGAGGAGCTGACCTGTTAATGGTAGGTGCAACGTCTGGTACGATTACTGTATCTGCCCCTGCTGTGGCAGGTACCAATACGATAACATGGCCAGCATCTACGGGTACGGTTGCCTTGCTATCTGACATTCCATCGCTCTCCGGATATGTAAACACAAGCGGATCTCCAGCGTCTACACATCTTGCAACTTTTTCAGGGTCAAGTACAATAACAGGAACATCATCACTTGTTTGGGCAAGCAGTGTGCTCACAAACTCAGGTGAATATCTTGGAAGGTACCTGAATATAAACGATACCGGCGCAGCAAGGTCATCCATAGTTGGGAGTGTTATTAGCCCAAAGATTGTAGACACAGGAGCGACAGCCAATACAAGGGGATTAGTAATTGCCCCTGACGTTGAGCATAATTACACAGGAAGTAACGGAAGAATAGTAGAGATTAGCCCCATATATAGGCCGGTAGCATTTCAGAATAATGGGGTTATAGTAAGGGTAGATGGGAATGTTGGGCAACAATCAGGAGGAGGCGCTGTCGGAATTGGATCTCTGAGCGTAATAAGCGCCAGATTATCCAGGCTGTCTCCTCATACTGGTGCAGTAAATACCGGTATTGGTGTACGAATAGAACAGCCAAACGGATTTACATTTGGGTCTTTGGCTTATTATATGGGCCTGTACATAGAGTCAACAACAGCCGCTGTTGTAAACTACTCCCTATTTACAAACGGAACCGGTCTCTCTTCTTTTGGAGGAGATATAGAAATGAGGGGATCTACCTCTGGTGCGATCTTGTTAAAAGCTACGGCTGTAGCGGGATCAAACACCATAACATTTCCGGCTGCAACTGGAACGGTAGCACTCAGGGACGGGACATCAGTTACTGGCTCTCGTGGTGGGAACGCTGCACTCGCAAGCCTGCTCACGGCACTTGCTGCATCAGGACTTATAGTAGACAACACAACTGCTTAAAGATGAAAATAATAATAGCGTTTTTGACATCAATACTGATAACAACTGCTGTCATGTCACAGCAGTTTGTAATCATAGAGCAGATCCAGGCATCAACAGTTTCGTATGGATGCATAGACTGCGGTGACGTTATAGTGCCCAACTTCTGGTTTTCATTTAACAATGGATTCTATAGGTATGCCGATATGGAGGTTTCTGTTGTTGATGCGGCACAATCTAAATCCGTTGGGCATCCACTCGGATGGACATCATCCTGGGGACCAACACCATATCTTGACTCAACCAGATCTCCTATATGGTATGTTGTAATCAACGATCAGCCGTTTATGTCGAGAAGGGTTGTGTGGTCTAGCACACCAAAGAGGGTGTGTAGTATCGGGTTTTCTGCCATAACAGACTGTGCGCTTGATACCCTTTCGACAGGTTATATATTCAGAATAACAGCATGGCCAAAGAGAGACAGTCTCGATCCAAGAGACTCTTCATTAAGCTTCTCTGGGACAATGTATATGCCGGAATGCTCAGAAGTTCTGGGCGTTATCATAGGAGGGCAGGACTCTCCGGTTGAGATATTAAACCCTATCATTTCTTACTCGAACAATAACGTCATCATAAAGGCGGCTGAAGAATCAGATTGGGCTGTAAGGGTGATAGATATGATGGCTAACATCATCATTGATGAAAAGGGAAGGGGAAGAAAGGAGATACCGTTTAGCCCATCGAGGGGGAATTACTTTCTAATCTTCTTCTATAACAATGGAACAGGGATGATAATAAAGTCTTTGTTTGTGATAGAATAAATTCACTTCATTATCAGGCACAATGAGAACCATGGATGAAAGTCCATGGTTTTTGTTTTTTGTAATTACATCCGTATATTGGTAGAGACATTTACTAAGTGGAAGTCCACTTTTCCGACAATTATTAACAAAATCTTACACATGACACCAGAAATTCTGCGAACAATTACCAGGACAGGTAGGCCGGTTCTGTTTCAAAACAACTTCCCTGAGAACCCGAAAGAGAAGTTTGTCCTGGCAACCGGAGTGGATGAATCCGGAGAGCTTGTATCATGCATGCTCATGGATGGAACCCGTTCAGAAAAGTTTTTCCAAAACCTTACGCCAGCCCCAACAGTTGTGTTGGTAGAGAAAGAGGTAGAGAAGAATGCTGAATTCCCAGCAGAAGAGGAAGAGTCCGATGAATCTCAAGAAGAATCAAAGGAGGTGTCAGATGAGCCAGGAGAAAAGACAAAGAAGAAAAAGAAGTAGCCCAGGATTCTGGCTTGTGATCGTACTTATCCTGTCGTCTTCATTATCAATGGGGTTGTTACACTTACTCGGAGTTATCGACTTGTCGTTCTTTGTCTTTTCGTTTTGACATACAATTTTCGTAGTATGCATTCTTTAATTTACCACGGGAATGCTAGAGAAAATTTTCAGCGCAGATCTAATACTGGCTGTACTTGGCTCATCTGTGTCAACAATTATCATCCAGAAGATCTTTTCAAGGAAAAGAGATAAGCTGGATGTTGAGTCTGTCCTGTATAGCGCATGGCAAAACTCAATAAATGACAACATAGAGACTACGAAAAAATACAAAGAACTTCACGATAAAAGGGTAGCAGAATTAACCCAGGAGATCGAGCAACTTAAAGAGCAACTGAACAAAAAATGAACGGACTATTTAAAGGTGGAAAAACAATCTCATTAAATGGAGCTGGGTCAAACATCATAGACAACATCAGGGATATGTATATGGGACTCAAGAGATCATCATCTCCATTGCTTGTTCCGTACTCATCCTTGAGCAAACTAGATGATGGAGAGGAGGTTGTTGTTGCTGACGGGGTTAAGATGGTGTTCAGGAAGTTTGTGAGTGGGTTGACATTCGTTGTTGAGATGGACAGCGGATCAAAGCTATCAAAACACTACCATCCAGATTGTATTGAGCTGATATATGTCGCCTCCGGAAGTGTGATTGATGATGTTACCGGGGAGGTATACGATCCAAAGGACGCTATCTATGTCAATGAGAATACGGTGCATAGCCTACGCGCACTATCACCTGCAAGACTTAATGTTCAATACGTAAAGCAACCATTCAAATGAAATCAGTTTCAAAGAAAGACATCATTGCATTCATCTCATCATTCCCAGGAGGACTTGTCGCGGTATTTGTCGCATCATTCATCCTGGGGTTCATAGTATTTTCTATATCAGGAGAGAATCCGGATGACTATGAATGGATAGGCCCATGGGGCGCTGTCGCATTCATTATCTCTGTTGCCGGACCAGTCGCCTGGGCTGTCTTCAGAAAAAAGTGATCGAAGGAAGTGGTGAAACTTCAGCGCAAAAGGGAAGAAACGGATTTGTTTCTTCCCTTTGTTTTATTTTACCAGGATTGTTTCGTATTATTGTAACATGGATAATGTGGATGAGATAGTCATATCCATTACTAGGTGCTACTCCGACATTAAGTCTGGGCTTGGTGGCAATAAGTCTGCCGCAATACGGGCACGGAAGGAGTTGCTTATAGCATACAGAAGGATCAAGAAACTAAGGGATGAAATAAAAGATGTCAACAAGATTAAGTACAAGAGAAAGGGATAAGGCCGTAAAGAATGGCCTGATGAAAGCGCGTAAGTATTTCATTATGCGCATAGAAAACCCAGACGCTGTAGCCAACCAGAAGCCAGGATCTGTGTGGAGGAATCTTGTTAAGGAGTATCCCGCACTATCTAAGCAGGGTACGATAATGAAGATAGACTTCATAGAGAAGTACCTTGAAATGGGTGGGCATAAGGTGAATAAGTACTCAACAACAAAAGGGAACTCTCTCCTTAAGGAACGCTCGGAAAAGATGGACAAGCTAGGGATCTCAAGGGATGGAGCGATGGTATTCTATGATGACTCGAAGATCTCTGGTGCCATGGAGGATCTTGTTCGGATTGAAGACAAGATGAACGAAATCGGATTCCCGGTGGACAGGGTAACTGAGAGGCTCACGGTAAAAAACTCAAACATCGCCAGGGTATATCGCACGTACTTTGGTGGAAAGTACGAGGATGTTGTTATTGGAGACCTTACTGCTCCTGCTGACATCAAGAGGTTTGTTATAGATGCTGGCTTGAATGGATTCAGTCACTACGTAATACTACAGACGGATAATGACGGAAAGCCAAACTTCAAGCCAACTGTACCTGGGGTTATGTTCATGGATATACTCGTGGCAGTAAACCGGTACGGAACAATAATTGAAGAGGTTATGCCCATAGACTTTAGTACGGATGATTCTGTGTCGATAAAAGAGATACGGCACTCATCCCCTGCATACAGCAAGGCTCTTGTTGTCGATACGAATAGCGGCGCACACGTATACCTGAAACCAGTATCGTCAGGTCCAGGTATATGGACAAAGGACGAGTTCCCTGGGGTGGATGCTGCGGAACCGTTTATAGAGAGTTCACTCGGAAAGTTTGAGCTGGTATAGCTATGAGAGAGGCAATCGCATTTGAAAGAAACGGGTACTTCCCAGGAGAGATATGCAGGCCAACATCGTTGCGTGCTGCTATTGACCAGCTTTCGCTGTGTAGGTTTGACATAGAGAACCTTGAGAGATTTATGGATGACTCATGCAAAGAGACACACATGAGGGCACCCAGATTCCTTGGGAGGATAGTGTTCGTTGCAACCGGCAAAAGAATGCAGGGTGAGGCTAGGTTTCGCGGGAAAGAGCCATCAACGGCTCCGCTTAAGAATGCGATCTCGATGAATGCATCAAAATACAAGTCGTACAACTATGATTCAAAAGTAATCGAGGAGTTATGGAAGGAGATAACAAACGAGAAAGGACAAACTTTGGACTACTGATGGATAAGTGGGCAGCTGATTACTCCCACTTTCCTATGCGTGCAGATATATCAAGATGGACTGGTGCGTCCAGGCCATACGTGTCGTCTTCAATATGCTCTACACTTGACAGAAAGGTAAACCCATACGGAGTAGTCAAGGTAGAGATGGTAGACGCAATCGCAGATGGGATGAGTAAAGAGTTCCCGCACATAAAATTTGACATCACAGAAATATGGAGAGGTCCATCGAGTTCTTAGAGAGGTCTGATGTTTATGACAATGCCATGCCATACATGGGCAGGGTGTTCCTTAAGCCTAGCGATGGTTATGGGGAGATGAGTTCCGGAGGTGTATACATACCACAGGAGGCAAGGATTCCATCCGCGCATGGGGAAGTACTTGGGGCTGCGCCAGTATGCCATGGCATGGATGTTGGCCTATCTAAAGGGGATCATGTATTCTATATGATTTCAAGGGGAGATCTCGATGAAGAGATGCCAATCTTTTCCCCTGTTGTGTATGACACAAATGCGGATGATGATATGGCTCCGCAAAGAATAGACTACAAACACGTAATGAGCACAATCGCATCAATAATCCAGGGGAAGGGAAGCCTTCCAGACATCGACTACGGGAAAGCTATTCCTTTCGGTGCAAAAGTATACATCAGGGTCTTGAGACCAGATGATGTGGTACACGAAGATGGGTTCCTTAAGACAAAGTCTGGTGTCATACTACCAGACAAGCACTTCTCTTCTGAGATGTCAACGGGTGTTATCATAAACATGGGGCCAAATGCAAATGATGTATTTGTTGAGGATGAGTTGAGTATTGGCCAGCTGGTGATGATAAAGCGGAAGCCGTCTGGATCTGTTATTCAGGAGCATGATAACTCCGTTGTGTGGATGACAAACTCGTTCGAGGTAATCGCAAAGTGGGATGAGAGAAGAGAGCTGTGGCTTCCAGTAGGAGGATGGGTATTCCTCAAGGAGGTGTCGCTCACACACAAGAAGGGGGATATGTCTGTCCCAAAAGGAGACATCCAGAAAACGCTTTCGCTTCCAGCTGGAGTCTCCATACCAGACTCGATGATGACAAAGGTTCCTGCATGGATACCAAGAAACGGAAGTGGAGTCCCAATACCTGTTGCTGGATCAAACAGAAGGAACTTCCTGGAGTTATTCGGGATAATTGATTACATTGGAGGTGGTGTCACTCAGACGCATCCACATTCAGACAAGGCTATGGGTGCGTATGGACCATTCCCGGTTGGAAGAGGGGACGCTGTGATACATGGCCCAGTGATAAACCAACATGGAGAGTACGTCAAAAGTGGCGCTGCCATGGAGGGCGTTGTGAACGGTGGCCATGTTTATGTCGTAAACCCAATCGGAATGTATGGGTTTGTGAGAAGGTCAGAAAGCAAGACGATTGATGAGCTTGCATCAGAACTTGGAATAGAATGAATGAAGTAGACAGGTATCTATACGATCTCTTCAAGGACACAAAGTTTGATATGCCCTCTCCTGTAAAAGAGGGGGCTTCTCATCCAAGCATCAAGGAATGGGGAACCCATGCAGGGTTCCCCTTTGTTACTAGAAGCAGGCCGCCAAAGAGAGCAACGCCTCCGGAGACGGACATTCCGGATGGGGCGTGGGATGAGTTTGTGAATACGGTAAGGAAGGTAATTGAGATCAAAAAGAGACCACCTGCACAGACAGAGAGGGGGAGAATAGCAAGGCAAGAAGATCTCGATAAGCTTGAGGGAGACATAGAAGAGTACGTCAAGGTGTTTAGGAAGACCGTGTCATGGGAGCTTCGTGAGATCGCAAGATGCATAGAGGGACATGGGACCATGTGTGCGTTCCATTACTTCTACTTCAACTTCTTCTGGATATTTGAATCACTAGAAGGAGGGGGAAGCGTTTCGATACAGCCAGAATACAGGAGGGCTGACGATCAGGTTCTCCGGGCGATAAGAAAGTCAATAGACAACTGTCGTGGGTTGATTGGTGGAAAGAGAAGGCAGTTCGGATTCTCTTGGCTACTTGTTTGCGTTATACTTTGGATGCAGCATTTTGCTGATGCGATTGTGTTCTTTGTAACAAAGGACGAGAGGGACATGGAGAAGTTTTTCACCAGGGTGTCTCACGCATACGACAGGCTTCCGGCATGGATTCAGAAACCAAAAGGAGAGGACTCAAGGGACTCCAGATCCTTCCTTGCATCATGGAGAATAGACATCGTAAAAGAGAGGCTTGGCAAGAAGGCAGTAGATGTTAAGACCATGGAGTCAAGGATAAGGACGGGCTCAGTAAGATCAGTCCAATCGCTTGCAGGTGATACCGTATCTATGTTTGTGATGGATGAGCCAGGAGAGATACAGAACCATGACGAGATATGGGGCATCATTGAGCCTGCACTAAAGAAAGGTAACTCCAGGAGCAGGGCCGGATGTTTTATCGGACTTGGTACAGTAGGTAAGATGGGGAGATTTGGTGGAAGGTTTAAGTCATTCTACAAAGCAGCACCGGCACTCAAGCTGGATAAGTACCAGATATGGGGCTGGATGGGAATGGAGCCAGATGCATGTGGCAACGAGCCGAAGGAGGAGATCATATCCGACATCAACAACACGGTAGCCTCCTTGATGGCGGTTGGAAAGATAGATCTTGCTATAGAGGAAAGGCAAAAGTATCCACTGTCTGAAGACGATATGTTCTTGTCGTCTAGCCAGGGGAAGCTGCTCCCTGCTATCGAGCTTGAGAAAGCCAGGAATAAGATAGAGGATAGGGGCATACACCATGGCCTTAAGTATGGCTTATTCTACATGGATTCGGAAACGAATACCGTGAAGTTCTCTCAACAAGAACCAAACCCATCTCCATCCCCAATAGACAGGCCGGACAACATAGGATATGGCCAGTGGGTAATAAGAGAAGAGCCACAGCGCCTTGGATATGAGGATGCATACACTGGCGGAACGGACCCAGTGGATATGGATAGGGACTCATACAAAGAATCCGACAATGGAACAAACCTGCTTCTTTCTGATATAGCATTCTGTATACACAAAAGACTTGGAGCCATGGGGAGTGACGACAACCTTCCAGTTGCAATATACACAGGAAGGCCAGCTGATGTCGATGATGCGTACTATCAAGCATATCTGGCCGGTATCTACTATGGGTGCAAGTGGAATATAGAAAGACAGAAGGGGCACAGGATGTATGCATACTTCAAGACAATGCCGAGTGGACTAAAGTACATCGCGTATGGAACGGGTGTTGCTATGGGGCACAATACATCCATCTCGTCCTGGGGGTACAATGCATCTGAGGCATGGTGGAAAGAGATGCTGTCATTGACCAAAAGGTATCTACAGGAAAACTGGGAGAAGATATACTTTATCAGGTTGATCTATGAATGTGAGTATGCCAAGGAGCAGAACACGGACCTTCTGGTTGCATGGATGGCATCGTTGCAGTATGCATACGAGCTTGATCTAAGGGGTAAATTGTCGGGCAGAGCATCAGACACGACATCATTCAAAAGAGGAGTTAGCCCATTTTACACAAAGGTAGGAGATAACATTCTATCAACCAGGGCTTTGAAACGTCCTGGAGTTTATGGATATTTGGGAGGGGACAAGAGCAAGTCCCAGGTAGTGGACAGGATTTCTAAAAAGATAAACAAACGATGAAGGTTGAATTTCCAGACCTGAACGTCCCCGACAGCAAGAAGGACAAAGAGTGGCACAAGAGATTCCACGATGCCATCCTGTTCTCTAGCCAGATCGGATCTAAGTCTCGTGCTCAGATGGTCAAGAATGTTGAGTATCTCAAGGGGCAGATAGATCCCGAGAGAGACTACAACCACCTTGTGTTGTCTGTGAACGGAGAAGCTCTTCCCCCCAGGATGGTTTCATTCAATTCGATAGGTAGGTTTGTAAGGCAGATAATAGGCGAGGCCGACATCCGTGGCACTGACCTAAACGTAGCAGCACTATCAAAGTCTGCCCAGACGCGGAGGCGCGAGTTGGAACTTGATGTTGAGACAATGGTAGGTCTTGCTCCAATCGCAGAGGTTGAGGAAGAGGAGTATGGATTGCAGCTTATTCCAAACGACATACCAAGAAGTCCAGAGGGACTTCCGGATGCAATAGAAGATGTGAAGGAGCAGGGGGAGATTGTTTACGGAAGGATGCTGGATTACCTCATCTCAATAAACAGGTGGAGGCAACTCAGAACAATGCTGATAGGCGATGCGCTTACAGCAGGTGTGTGCTTTGCAAAGAGCACCATTGAAAACGGATACAATAAAATCGAGCACCTGGACCCGAGGACTGTTATCTGGGACATCAGCTGCGACCCATGGGGGAACAATGGCCAGTTTATTGGCCTTGCGATGTACATGCCAGTAAGCGAGGTGAAAACCAGATTCAAGGTGTCAGATGAAGATCTTGAGAAGATCAAAGACTCGGCGGCTGGTCCTTACGTATGGTTTGGAGAGGACGACAAGCATCAGGCGTTTATGACGTTTGGTGGGAAGAACTACGTGCTATACACACATGTGTATTTCTATGACACAAAGAAGCTGGTTGGAATTGAGAAAGAAAAGGAGGGGGGTGAGAGCTTGTACTTCATAGAAAATGAGGAGATAGATGAGGCGCTCCCAAGATCAAAGTCAAAGAAGATCGAAGACGAGAGGAAGGGAGCAAAGAGTGTGAAGCCACTTCACTACAGAATAGTAAGAGAGGTGGCCATGCTCGGAGGAGACCACTGTGTTAAGTATGGAGAGCTTGAGAATCAGGTCAGAACAACTGACGACTGGCAGTACACACAATTTCCTATTGTGGCGTACCTTCCAGGATGGAAGTACGGGGATAATGTATCCATGGTACAAGAGCTAATACCATTGCAGATACTAAAGAACGAGGCACTTCACAAGCTCCGACAGAATCTTCAGAGAGACAAGGGTAGGCAGGTCCTTTACGATCAATCTCAGATGCCTGAGGACTTGCAGTTCGAGGACCTGGACTACCTTGGCCAAACACTCGGGATCATACCCATGAACTCTATGGGTCCTGGTGTTCAGGCAAACTTCAACCAGTTCAGGGATATGGACAGGACCATAGTCCCGCAGGTAGTGAGGACATACTGGGAGATCGCAAAGCTTGCGGACTCTGAGATGGAGAACATAACCGGAATATCGCCATCCAGGCAGGGTATCATCGAGAGCCCTTCAATAGCTGTTGGTGTAAATGAGGCATCAAAGGTTCAGTCTGCAATACAGACGATGCATCTGTTTACGGGGTTTGATGAGTTTACCGAGATGCTGTTCACAACAGCACTTGGCCACGCCAAGATAACCTTTGCCGAAGATCCAGAGAAGTATCGACACATAGTCGGTGATGATGGAATCGAGTTCATTACATCAGATAAGGGGTACAATCTTGATGATTATGGGGCATTTGTTAGGACATCATCTGTTTCGATAGACGACAAGCAGGTCATAGCCCAGGCAGCTACCCTTGCAATGCAGAACAGGGCTGTTGATTTCTACGATGGTGTCAAGCTCCTTCTTGAGGACAACCCGGATGAGGCGCTAAAGGCACTCAAGAAAAGCCTAACAATAAAAGAACAGAAGGCAGAGGCAGTCAGGAGGGAGATGATGGCAAGCAATCAGGCTGCCGCGCAACAACAGTCCCAGACCATGATGGCTATAGAGCAGGGCAAGTTGCAACAGAAGCAGCAGGCTGAAATGGTTAGGTCTGGTACGGCAATCAAGGTAGCAGATATAAATGCCAGGGCTGGGATGCAAAAGCAGCAGGCAAAGAGCGTTACTGAGGCGCTCAGGGAAAGGGCAAAGATGCTAAACGAAAGAGCAAAAATGGCATATAGATAGAGGTTTTGATAATTGCTAATAAAATTATTACTTTGCAACTATGACAAATGAAGCCAAATGGGGTGAAGATGTCTTCTCCCTTTGGTCTAAAGCTCCAAAGCATTCAGAAAGTCAGCAAGTCCAAGAGACACCTCCAGCAGAGAATGCTGGTGCGGCGACAGAAGCAAAAGAGGTTAAGCCAGAGGTGAAGGACAATATCGCCCAAAACTCCCAGGAGGAGCATTCAGGTTTAGGGGGGGAAACCCCGAGTGGAGGCAGTGGTTCTGACGATAAGCCAAAGGAAGAGTCGAAGGATGGTGGTGAGCCATCAGGCGGCGAACCAAGTGCAGAAGGTCAGGATCAAGGCTACACACAAAACTTCACACTTGAAGGAGATTCCGGAAAGAGTGGAGATAGTTCTTTGCAAAAACCTGAGAATCAGACTCAGGACCTTCTGAAGGAACTTAGCAGTAAACTCGGGAGGGACTTTGAATCTGTTGACAATGTCGTTGAGTACATCGGATCTGCGAAAAAAGGCAAGCAGGAAAAAACTGTTATACCTGGACTTCCGGAGGATGTAAGCGATATGGTCTTGTCCGGCGAGATCGCACTTGAAGAGGTTGCTAACGGAAGCCTTCTTTACGATCCCACCTCTATCCCAGACAAGGATGTCTATCTTGACTATCTTGTAAGGGACCTCAAGATGAGCCAGGAAGAAGCGGTCGAGTTTATCGAAGACCTTTCTGAACGGGAGATCATGCTGAAGGGGAGGGAACTTAAGATGAGGATGGCCGACAATAGGGAGAAAGCGATTGCTTCTCTCAAGTCAACCAACGCTGAAAGGAAGGCTAAGGAGGCGGAAGCTGCCGCAGCCAGAGCAGCGCAGGACGCTGCCGACCTTAAAGCCTACAAGGCAACCGTAGAAAAAAACCTACTTGGTGAGGTTAAACTACAGGCTACAGGACAGGAACTCTCCGATACGGATAAAAGGACCGTCTCAAGAATCTTAACAGAGGATGGCCTCCTTCGCCAGCTTATCTGGGGTAAGGCAAATCCATCTGAGGCTGACATCCCTACGGCTATTCAGAATGTCGCAATGCTTGTAAAGCGCGGCGATGTTGTGAAGCGGCTAACAGAGATGGGCGCTAACCAAGTTAGGAAAGAGTTTATTGATAAAGCTAAGAACATCAACACAGGAGGTAATTCAAGTATTCCTGTCGGTCAATCCCAGAATGGAGGGCCGACCTGGAAGAAAAACCTGGACAGCTTTTAATCAATAGACATCAATGTATGTAAATCAATACGCCGCGCTTGCTACTCAGCAGAGTATGCAGAACACGGCTCATACCGGAACCCTCCTGGAATCATATGGAGCCAGCCTGGGTGACTATCTCTGGAGCACCAACCTTACCTCCCAGCAGTTCGAGAAGCTGCTCGTGTACAAGAACAGGAACATGAGTGGAAGGTTCTTCATGCAAGACTTCCTCGCAGTTCTTGGCGACAAGCGCAGGGTGCCCACCGACTCCACCACTTATGGCTGGGCAGAGATGCCGAAGCAGAAGTATGGAGCAACCATCGACACTGTGGTAGGTGCTTTCGGTAGTGCAACCATTACGGTTGACACCACGAATACCGAGATTCGCCTTCAGCAGTACGACCGTCTCAACCTGTCTTCCGGCAAACAAGCCTGGGTTACTGCAACCCCAACTGTTGTTGGTGGCAAGGAGCGCCTTGTCCTCTCAAAAGTTGACGGAACAAACTGGGCATCCGGCGAGCTTGCTGCTGGCCAGATCCTGGGAGATGCCGGAAACGCATGGCCAGAAAACTCTGCGCAGCCTGACGGTGAGCAGCAGTACCCGACCCCATACTTCAACCGCACGACCATCATCAAGGAGACCAACAAGTATTCCGGCACCGTCCTGGCAGCAGCCACCGGTATCGTTACTATCGACTCTGGAGATGGCACTGGCCCGTGGGTTCCAGTAGAGGAGTACGAGGCGCTGAACCGCTTCCAGAAGGCCCGTGAGGACAACTACATGTGGTCAGAAGAAAGTATCCCTGCATCTGGTGGTTCCACGATCTCCTCTACCAGGGGTATCGTTCCTGATGTCCTGGCAAATGCCAGCGCATCTGTGAACTACGCTGGTCCCGTGGACGAACTCGACCTCCGTGGCCTGATGACCCAGTTCGATGACCTCACTGACGAGGAGGAGTTTGCTGCACTGTGCGGCGGCACCTACTGGAAGGAGATCAACGCTGGCCTCGCCCAGTACCTTGTGCAGGGTAACTACTCCTATGGAGTGTTCAATCCGGCCCAGTTCGCACACGTTGGTATCAAGCTCAACGCATATTCCTTTGCCGACAAGACACTCATGTTCAAGCGGTACAGGGGATTTGATGATGCCTACACCACGGGTACCCCTGCAAGCGGCGGACCTACGGCAACCCAGATCGACTTCAAGCAGTTTGCCCTGTTCCTGAACCTGGGCGAGAACGCCGGGACCGACCAGACCGGAAAGGCTGGCCAGCTCCCATACCTGTCCTACAGGTATCGCGCCCTTGGAGACACCAACAGGTCTGTAGTCGTTGGATTCCTGAAAGGTATGACCGGAAGGTGGAATGCCCTTTCAGACCAGATGATCCAAGGATCTTCCGACATCCAGGCTCTCCTCGATTTCGAGAGGTCCCATGTCGCAAGCCCCATCGACGCTGACCAAATGTTCCTGCTGAGTGAGGTTGGCGCACAGCTCCTGTGCGTTGACACCGCACACGGCTTTATGAAGGCAACCTCCTAGTGAGGTGGAAATCTAGGACAAATAAGCAGGCCGGGACACTCCGGCCTGCTTCAATATCCAAACAAAATGTACAATTACAACAAGAAGATCCCAAAGGTGACATGCCCTCCCGGAAAGGTGGCATTCATCCCACTCAAGAAATCCCGATTCACGTTCCCGTCTGAGTTCAAAAACGTTGTCGTATCAGAACCTGGGGAGCCAGTGAAAAAAGAAAGCATTGCGTGGCCTGATGCACAGAAGGTACTCATTCCCGGAACGGTGAATGGTGCAGCTGCGAAAGAAAGGCTTGCAAATTTTGAATGGCCAGGAGACGCTCCGATCTATATTGATCCCAAGGAAGATCCTGACAAGTACAGATTCCTGCACTTGTGCCCATTCAACGGAACATCTCCCTCGTTCAGGAATGCCAAGAGGTACACAAAGGAAAGGGAGATAAACAACGAGCCGCTTGATCTGAATCTCGCCCTGTTTGTGGAAGTAAACGAGGAGAGCGAAGGTCTTGCCAGGATGAAGCAACGTGTATGGATGACAAAAGCCATGGCAATGTTGCAAGAGACAATCGGTACGTTTGACCCGGAAACGGAAGAGGTCAAGCTTAAGCCGAAAGCGGCAGAGAAACTCGAAAAAATATCATACTACCTGAATCAGGCTCCGGTATATGGAGGAAAGATGGCCCAGTACGCAGTCGTGCAAGACATGGCATCGTCTCCAAGAACAGCCAAGAAGGTGTATGAAGCGATAAGCGAGTACGCCAAGATTGACATCAAGGTGACGTTCTCTGAATTGATCGAAAACAATGTGATCTCTCTTAGGGGAGCGATCTATTACTTTGGAGAGACTGCACTCGGAAGAGAGGATGCTGTTCTCGCAAAGCTTGATCCCGAGTCTAAGGAGCACGCTGCGATCAGGGAAACAATGCTGAAGGTTTTAGCAGACAAGAAGTCCCAGTAGCCAAAGCCTGGGGCAAGGTCTTAGTCAAGCGATTCTCTGCGCAGGGAATCGCTTTTTTTCATATATTGCACCATGGCAACACTAGATTTTGAATTGTGTTTCAGGGAGGAGTTTGCAAAGGCGGACTTCACCGATACAACCGGAAGGCAACCAACCGCAAACCCGGATGGGTATGGCCAATACACATCAATCAAAGGGTATACAGGAACTCTTACGTTCTGTGATTGCGATGGTGCTGAGGCCGCAAGCAAGACAGTAACACCTGCTGCATCCGGAATATCAGAGGAGATTACCTTCTCCTCCATACTTCCAGATGGGTGGTATGAGGTTACATACAAGGTTCTTGATGAGTCCTTGAATGAGGTTGGAAGACAGACCCACTTCCTGCTTGTTGATGGCGCATTCAAGTGTCTTGCTATAAGCAAGTCGGCAGATGCGGCAAGGACAGCTGACAGGAAAAAGCAAAACGACATACTCAAGAATGTGTACTTGGCTGAGATGTTGGCCAAGAACAGCAACGACTTGGCAAACGCTGGCCTTATTGAAAAGGCTTGCACTGTATTTACGACAGCACAAAACATCCTTAACAACTGCTAACAATGGCATGCAACTGTGGTAATTGTGACGATTGCAGGACAAAGCCTTATGGCTTTTATGATACCCTTATTACCGGAAGGCAGGGAGTATCCGTATCGTCAGTCGCGATTGATGGAAACGGAGACCTGATCGTTTCTTTCTCTGATGGATCTACACAAAACGCTGGTAGTGTGTATGATAACCAGTGGTATCAGAACCTTTCCATACAAAATGGAGATGCTGCATACCTCAACAACAGAACATACATCAACGGAGATGCTACATCTGTCGGAGGAGGCGGAACGACCGGAGCCACATTCACGCCAGGAAGCATGACGCTGAGGTACAAGATCTTTGGGAAGGTCCTGTTTATCAAGGCAACGCTTGCATTTGCAATAACAGGAACTGTCCAGAGCTTCAGGCTGAATATATGGAACACAACAGAGTTTGCTGGGATAACTCCTGTTGGAGGAGAGCAGGCGCTTGTGTACCTTGAAGAGGCGGGCATAGGAACTGGATTTGCATTCTTGTCTATTGGATCGAAGACATCCTTGACATCAGGCATCTACATCAGAAAGGCAACTGCCGGTAACTTCTCCGCTTATGCAGATGGGTCCGTATCTATCATCATACCAGTAGAGTTATCATAACATGACAGACGTAGAGCGTATAACATTGCAGTTGATCCGTTCCAGGATAGGTGTTGCCGAATACGCACACACACTGGCAACAAGGCATAACTGCGGAACAGTATCTGATTCAGATTGGGATACGCTCATGGCGATGAATGGAGCCGTGGCTGCCCTGATGAATGGAATGGTATGGAACGACCCGGACAATTATGAGTCGGGGGAGATTGGCTGTGAGGAATGCGACTCTTCTGCTCAGAGGACATTCGAGTGGCTTGTAGACACGTTACAGTCAAAGAGTAAATGTTGTGAGGATGAAGTTGAGATACACAAGATCCTTAATGGGCATTGCCCGTGTTGCAATACATGCGAATGTGAGGAGGTTGTGGCAGACATAGAGGTTACAAGGAAGTGGCTGTCATCATTCCCGGGCTATAGGATCGTGATAGACATAGAGAACTCTCGGATATGTTCCGGTGTACTATCGAGCGCAGCCTACAAGGACGAGGCATCTGTTGCCTACGCTATCTATGACCAGGACGACACGTTGCTCTGGTATGTAAGTATAGGTGTCGATGCGGATGTTTCTGTCCCAGGAAACTGGACGTACTTTTCCGGTACACTTCCGCTTATTGATTTCCAAAACAAGATATTGATCGCGGCAACCGGAACAGGTAAGAAGTGGTATCTTGATGAGGCTACGCAGACGCAATTCGTATCAGGCGACACAATGAAAATAGTCGCGTTCCTTGTTGATACATCATGCGAGGTGTCTTCCGGAACTTATGATGTTGACCACATAACCATAGCATAATGTCCTCTAAGGTTCTAAATAACTATGCATGCTGCGCAACGGAATGCGCAATACCGCTTGCGGTGTTGGCCCTGTCTGAGGATATATCCCTTGACTGGGTGGTCGATGCTACAGGCTCACTGAAGTCAGACCTCGTAACGCAAGCAAACGAATTGATCTATGAGTTTGTAGATCCATCGGATGTTGTGCTGTACAAGTTGTCAATATCAGGATCTGCGAATGCCGCCCTATCCGGGAGCTGGACATACATTGCTGGCTCAAAGACCAAGGTTCAGTTTGATGCAGATATGCTGCCTGCGATAACGGGAACCGGAATAAGTTTTGTGATTGATGCACAGACACAGACGGACTACAGTAACGGAGAGAGGCTTGTGATCGTTCTTACGGTAAGGGAGTCTTCTGTTCCGGCTAGGTCTTGTCCGGATGTTGACGTAATAGATTCAGTAACGGTATGATATTAACCGCAGATCTACACGAAAGAATGGACCTCCTCACGA
>ERZ1645192.77-NODE-77-length-59225-cov-8.153794_pt1 | contig 59225 bp, 57 predicted proteins | sample MGYA00575354_ERZ1645192 | MGnify/ENA primary metagenome ERZ1645192 (study PRJEB40844, sample SAMN11349763) | freshwater sediment metagenome | isolation source: river sediment | host: Sediment | place: India: Faizupur Khadar , New Delhi | collected 2017-02-21 ... | reverse complement strand
GTTCCGCGTTCTACGTTAACAATCCCGATGTAAGTATTCCTTTCATGCAGGGCCCCTCTTTCCTGTATTCCGAGAATATTAACTTTCAAAAGCCATCAAACAAAGCCTCGGGCCCCGGGTACCCAGAGAAAAGAGGAACCTGGCTGGCGATGACGCGCGAAGCAGAATGGCGCAAGGACTCAATCGAAGGGGGCTGATTGTCCGGCAAGATCGGAATGATTAGACGTAGAACGTAGAACGTAGAACGAAAAACCCCGCCTCCTGCGAAGCGGGGTTTTGAATGTTCGGGATGTTGTCTTAGCCGGGCATCAGCCAGTGGGGCAGCCATGTCGAGAGAAAGGGGAAAAGGAAGACGAGGACGCCGCCCAGGATGATGCTGATGAGGAACGGGTAGACGCCGTTGTAAATGACGCTGAACGGGGTCTTGGTGATCTGCTTGACGACAAAGACGCAGATGGCCATCGGGGGAAGAACGACGCCGAGCATGACGGTGATGCCGATGAGGATACCGAACCACATCGGGTCGTAGCCGAGCTTGAGGATGGCCGGGTAGAAGATCGGGGTCGCCAGGATCATGAAGGCGAGGTCATCGATGAAGGACCCGCCGATAAGGTAGATAAGGGCGATGAAAATGACGATGACCCATGAAGGCATGTTGAGGCTGACGATCCAGTCGGCCGCGACCATGGGGATCGTGGTGACCGCGATGAAGTGGCCGAGGACCGTAGAGCCGGCGATGAGCATAAGGACCATTGTGGCCGTCCTGACGGATTCGGCGACGGACTTGATGTATCCCTTGATGTTGAGGTCGCGCATCGCGAAGGTCATGACAAGAACGAGGAATGTTCCGACGCTGCCCGCTTCAGTGGGGGTGAACACGCCGCCAAGGATGCCGCCGATGACGAGGCAGAAAATAACCATGACCATAAGGACCTCAGGTATGGTCTTGAACCGTTCCTTCCAGGTCGCCTTCGCGCTCTTGGGCCCGATGGCGGGGTTCATCTTGCACCATCCGTAAATAACCGCAATGAACAGGAAGGCTATGATGAGGCCGGGGACTATGCCGGCAAGGAAGAGCCGTCCGATCGACTGGTCGGTGATGATGCCGTACAGGATAAGGGTTACGCTGGGGGGAAGCAGGATGCCCAGCGTACCGACCGTGGCGACGATACCCGTCGAGAGCCGCTTGTCGTATCCGTACCGGTCCATCTCGGGGACCGCGACGCTGGCAAACGTTGCGGACGTCGCGGGGGAAGAACCGCATATCGCTTTAAATACTGTGGCCCCGCCGACGGTTGCCATGGCAAGCCCGCCGGGAATGTGACCGATAAATTTATGGGCAGAGTCAAAAAGGCGCTTCGCTATGCCTGAGTTGAATGCCACCTGCCCCATGAGGACGAACAGGGGGATGACGGTAAAGCTGTACGAATTGAGAACGTCGTACATGTCCTTTGCCAGCAGGTTGAGGGCCGCATCGAAAGAGATGAGGTACCCGAAGCCGAGAAAGCCCATGAGGACCATGGCGAACCCCAGCTCGATGCCGGTGAGGAACAGGACAAGTACGACGAGCAGGCCGACGATTCCAACAGTAATAGGATCACTCATATTGACCTCCGAAGATCTTGATGATGTCACAGATCAGAACGAGGCACAAGATGAAGGAGCACACCGCCATCCCGTATGCGACGGGATAGAACGGTATCTGCCGTGTCAGGGATACCTCGCCGGATTTATAGAGGTCATACCCGTACTTGATCAGATTGTGACCGATGATATAAAAAAGGCCGATGCTGACAAGGCGCGTGATGACATTGATTATGCCCTGCCCCACTTTGTTGAACTTGACGACAAAAAAATCGACGAAGATGTGGCCCCTCATCCATGATGTAATGGGAAGGGCGAAACCGATGGCTACCGCCCCGCCCAAACCAACTATCTCGAATGTACCGATAATAGGCCGGTCGAAGAAGTAGCGCAGGAAAACGTCACACACTGTGAGCAGCATGATAAATGTAAGGGCTGCCCCGGCAATGACGCTCATCAATTTGCTGAGTTTCTCAGCAATCCAAAGTATGGCTCCCATTGCTCCTCCTATTGTAACTAGAAATGTACCTTTACCCCAGTAACTTGTATCACATCTTATGTCATCGGGATGGCTGTTGTCAACTGAAAAATCTGAAAATAAGATACGAAAATTATTGACTTTTAACTGTATTTGTACCCCAGATTGTGAACAATATGCTGAACATCAGGAAAAAGACCTTTTTCTGGAAATATATGAATGTTTTCAGTGATGTCCCTCCTGGCCGGAGCCGGAGTTTTTTTGCTATTGCACCCGAAAGATGATAGGTATTTTGCATGGACACGGCATGTGCGATACTCGCCGGTGGACGGAGCCTCCGTATGGGCCGCGACAAGGCAACTGCCGATTTTCAGGGCCGGCCATTGATCAGGACTGTTTATGACACGGTGAGAGAGGTTTTCGACGATATACTGATAATCTCTTCGATACACGGTTCCCTTGACGGTATTGAGGCACCCGTTATCGACGACATCATTCCCGTCCAGACCCCCATGGTCGGTATTGCAACGGCGCTTCTTCACGCGAACAAGGCGCGGGTTTTTGTCGTCGCCTGCGACATGCCTTTTCTTACCCGGGACGCCGTGGCGTGCCTGCTCAATGCACCGGGCGACGCGGAGATAACCATCCCGATGATCGGGCCGCACTTCCAGCCCCTGCATGCGGTGTACGGCCGGTCCTGCCTTCCCCATTTTCTACGTCTGATAGGTCTTGACCGGCTCAAGGTGTCCGGTGTATTCCCGTACGTGACGATGAACGTGGTAAAAGATGACCCGAGCTTTTTCAATGCCCGGGGAGACCTCGTCTTTTTGAATGTGAACACGGTCGAGGAGCTCAAGGGCGCTCATTCGAACGGGCCCGCATGACGGGGGCCTCGGGTGAGCGGCAGATGCGCAGGATGACCGAAGAGGATATCCCCGACGTCATAGAGATAGAAAAACGTTCCTTCATATCCCCGTGGACCCGGGGAATGTTCGCGCAGACCCTGGAATCACCCGTCGCCCGCAACCTTGTCATGACCGAGAGCGGGGACATCGTGGGGTATGTTATATTCTATCAAGCAGGCCTCGAGATGCACATTATGAACATAGCGGTGCACCCGGCCCTCCGGCGCCAGGGGATCGGCCTTGACATAATGAAGAGGGTGATTGAAAGCGCCCGCATCAATTCGGTGGAAGAATGCTTTCTGGAGGTCAGGGAAACCAATTTTCCGGCGCAGGGCCTCTATGAAAGGCTCGGCTTCAAGCGCATCGGGAAACGCAGGGGATATTACACCGAAACAAATGAGGACGCCATCGTTATGGCACTGTCTTTAGAATGAAGTGAACGGTAAGCAGTAAACAGTGAAGAGCAAGAGACCGCTCGCCGCCCGCTGCTTACTCAAAAAGATTTGCATGCGCGGCCCGTACGGGTTAGAATCCCGTGAGCAAAACCGATACTCTTAGAAGGTATAAATATGGACGATATACCGGGAACGATACGAGAGAACAGCGCCGTGATCCCGGGTTATTACCGCCTGACTGTACGGCTCGAAAGACCCCTCGGGGAAGCCGTCCCGGGCCAGTTCGTCATGCTGAAGGTCCCCGACCGCGAGATATTTCTCCGCAGGCCGTTCAGCATCTATGATGCACGGGGCACGACGGTGACGGTCATGTACCGGGTCGTCGGCAAAGGCACAGAAGCTTTGAGCCGCGCCGGCAAGAGGGCCCCCGTCATGGTGCTCGGGCCGCTGGGCCGGGGGTTTTCGGTGCCGCCGACGGGGGTATGCCTTGTCGTGGCGGGAGGCATCGGTTACGCCGGGGTGCGGATGCTCCTGAAGAGGCTCGGGAAAAGAGCGGTATTGTTCCTGGGGATCTCGGGAAGGACGGAGCTTCCCCTGCTTTCCGACCTCAAAGGCATCGAGGTTTTGACCGCAACGCTTGACGGCTCCCACGGGTATCACGGGAATGTCGTTTCCCTGTTAAAGGAACACCTGGCATCTTACCGCTCACAGGGGCCGACCGTATTTGCCTGCGGTCCCAGGGGAATGATCGTAAGCTTGAAAGGCCTCCTCGACGCGGATAAGGTCCCGTGCCAGGTCTCGGTCGAGGAAAGGATGGCATGCGGCCTCGGCCTCTGTTTCGGGTGCGTGGCGGAAACGAAGGATGAGATAAACCCCCTGAAAAGGGTTTGCAAAGAAGGACCGGTGTTTGATTTATGGGAACTCTCGCTGTAGATCTTCTGGGCAAGGCCCTGAAGAACCCGGTTATGAACGCATCGGGCACGCTCGGTTACGGCATTGAGATAGAGCCCCTGTGGAATATCGAGACCCTGGGTGCCTACGTCACGAAAGGCCTGTCCGAAAAACCCCATCACGGCAACAAGACGCCCCGTGTGTGGGAGGAGCGGCATGGAATGATAAATTCCATAGGTCTCCAGAATGTCGGCGTTGACGATTTCTTTTCCCATTACTTCCCATTCTTCGTAGAGAGGAAGGTGCCCGTTATCGTTAATTTTTTCGGGTTCTCGGAAGATGAATATATCTCCTGCGCCAGGAAGGTCCCCTCTCACCATCTCGTTGTCGCCCTCGAGATGAACCTTTCCTGCCCCAACATAAAGAAAGGGGGGATAAGTTTCGGCAAGGACGCGCCGGCCGTTCACAACATTGTCCGGGCGGTCCGGGAAGTTACGCCGGTCCCGATCATAGCCAAGCTCACACCCGAAGTGAAGAACATCGTCGAGATAGCGCGGGCGGCGTATGAAGGCGGGGCCGACGGGCTGACGCTTATAAACACGATGCCTGCCGCCGTCATTGATACGAGGAGCAGGAACATGCCGCTCAAGGGCGGTCTTTCCGGCCCCATTCTCAAGCCCATCGCCCTGAGGGCCGTATATGACTGCTACAAGGAAGTGCCCATTCCCATAATAGGCGCCGGCGGTATAATGGATGCCGAGGATGCACTCGAGTTCCTGATGGCGGGCGCGAGGGCGGTCGAGGTCGGGACCGCCACGTTCGCGGACCCATTCGCCATGCCGAAGATCATTTCCGGGCTCGGCGAATGGCTTGACGAAAACAACTGCGCAGGCATAGCGGCCATAACGGGAATAGCCCATGGCTGACGGTAGCGGACCGAACCCCGGCACTATTCCCACAGAGGAGGCCGCCCGTTATGCCGCCGGGATAACGGACTGTCTCGGCGTCCCGGACATTATTGCCCGCATACTCGTTGCCCGGGGCATCACGACCCCGGACGAGGCATCAAGCTTCTTAAGGCCCCGGCTTGGCGACCTGTCTGACCCCTTCCGGCTCCCTGACATGAAAAAAGGCGTCACGCGCCTCGTGGACGCCATCGCAAAGGGAGAAAAGATCTGTGTCTGGGGGGATTACGACGCCGACGGGATCTCGAGCCTCGCCCTTGCCTTTAATTTTCTCAGGAACCTCGGGATCACCCCCGCTATCCGCATACCGACGCGCGAGGAAGGCTACGGGCTCCATATCGAGGGGATAAACGGGCTTCACAAGGAGGGTGTACGCCTTCTCGTCTCGCTCGATTGCGGTTCTTCAAACGTCGAGGAGATCGCCCGTGCGAACGAGCTTGGTATCGATACCATAGTGATAGACCACCACGAGATGGGCTCGGAGCTCCCGCCGGCCCATGCCGTCATTAACCCGAAACGCAAGGATTCGGCATTTCCGACACGCGACCTGGCGGCGTGCGGGGTGACATTCTTTTTTCTCATGGGGCTCAGGCGGACCCTTCATAACAAGGGATTAATATCCGGGCATATAAACCTTAAAAAGGAGCTGGACCTTGTGACCGTGGGAACGGTCGGGGACATGGTGCCGCTCACCGGTGACAACAGGATCCTCGTGAGACACGGCCTGGAGATGATGAACGAGTCCCCGAGGGCCTGGCTGCGCTCGATGCTCGGCAACAGGATAATATCGAAAGGGTTGGTGAACGAGTTCGCGCTCGGTTTTATTATAGTGCCGCGGATCAACGCCGCGGGAAGGGTCTCGAAACCTGACCCATCGTTTGATTTTCTTGTATCTCCTGATGATGCCACAGCACTCGCTTTGCTGGCGAGGCTCCAGAAGGCGAACAGCGACAGACAGGGCCTCGAAAAAAAGATCCACGAGCAGATCGTGCGTGATATTTCGACCAACGGGCTCGCAGGGAGGAAGACGATAGTCGTATTCGATGAAAAATGGCATCACGGGGTCCTCGGGATCGTGGCCCAAAAATTGACCGAGCAATACGGGAAACCGGCGATCGTCATGACGAGGGTCAACGGTATATGGAAAGGTTCCGGCCGGGGCGGCGACGGCATGGACCTGTTCGAGACGATACGTTCCCTTTCGCCGCTCCTTCTCAAGTACGGGGGTCACAAATATGCGTGCGGAATCTCCGTTGCAGAAGGCAACATCGGGCTTTTTGCCGACGCATTTGAGAGGTCTGTGGAAGGTCCTATCCTTTCCCGGACGCGCGAGGTGCATGTCGACGCCGCCGCGGGGCTTGACGAACTTTCGGCCGAGGCCATGGAACTCCTGGAACGGATGGGCCCGTTCGGGATCGGGAACCCCCGCCCCAACCTGCTCCTCGACGTGGCGGGCGTCAATACGACGGACAGGGGGCACGCGAAGATAACGGACGATAACGGCAGGGTGTGGGACGGGTTTTACCCGGGAAAAGGGCCGGCCAGGATGAATGGCCCCACCCGGATAATCGCCTCGCCCACGGTGCGAATGAGGATGGGAGAAAGATTTATTAACCTGAGCATTAAGGAAATACTGGGAGAATGAATCGTTCCGCGTTCTACGTTCCGCGTTCTGCGTTAGAAACAAAAAACCACTGAAATGGTGTTTCGTCTTTAACGTTGAACGTAGAACGCGGAACGTAGAACGACCTGCAATGGCGAAAGAGAAGGCACACGTTACGGCGGCGGTCAGGTTCCTCAGGGACAGAGAGGTCGAGTTCGCGGAACATCCGTATCAGTACGTGGAGCGCGGCGGTACGTCGACATTTGCAAAGCAGTACCGTGTCGACGAGCATATGGTCATAAAGACGCTCGTCATGGAGGATGAAACCGGCCGGCCCGTCATCGTTCTCATGCACGGCGACAAAGAGGTGTCGACGAAAGAGCTGGCCCGCATCCTGGGCGTGAAAAAGATCGGCCCCTCGGCAAATCCCCGGAAACACTCCGGCTACATGATAGGCGGAACATCCCCCTTCGGCACGCGCAGGGCGATGCCCGTGTACATGGAGGAAACGGTCCTCGATCTGCCGAAGATATACATAAACGGCGGACGGCGCGGCTACCTCCTGGCGATGGACCCGCACGATATAATGAAAATACTCGATGCGAAAACGGTAAAGGTAGGAATAGATGCCAGGCGATAGGCAACGGGCAACGGGCTGCAGGGAAAAAGCTTTTCCCATCACCCATAACCTGTTGCCCATTACCCCGCCGCACCTTACCGGAACTTGATCTTCCTATCGCCGATCGCCTATTGTATATCGCCTGTTTTCATCCTATACTATTGCCTGTGAATAAAGGTATCTCCCGGCTGTCACACTGCCGGATATGCCCCCGGAAGTGCGGGGCCGATCGCTTAAGCGGCAAAAAAGGGTTCTGCGGCGCCGGGCGCGAGATGATGATCGCCCATTACGGCCCGCATTTCGGTGAGGAACCTCCCATAACGGGGGATCACGGATCGGGGAACATATTCTTCTCTCACTGCAACCTCCGCTGCGTTTTTTGCCAGAACTATCAGATAAGCCACGACGGCGAGGGCAGGCCTGTGGATGTCGACGGGTTGGTCCGGATATTTTTTGCCCTGAAGGAAATGAGATGCCACAACATCAATCTCGTCAGCCCCACGCCGTATACCCCCTTTCTGGCGGACGCCATCAGTCAGGCAAAGCGCAGGGGCCTCGGCCTGCCTTTTGTTTATAATACGAACGCCTACGATGACGTTGAGGCGCTTGAATCCCTCGAAGGCCTTATCGATATTTATCTTCCGGACTTCAAGTACTCAAGCGGTCTCATTGCCGCGAAACTGTCGCATGCATCGGATGGCGCGCCCTACCCGGACGCGGCGAAGTCTGCCATCCTGGAGATGAAGCGGCAGGTCGGGGACCTGGTCGTCGAAGATGGTATTGCACAAAGGGGCATTATCGTGCGCCACCTGGTCCTGCCGGGAGGGCTTGCCGGGTCTCGGCAGGTCATTGACTGGATCGGGGAGGGCCTGGGAAGATCGACGTGGATCGGCCTCATGTCGCAATATCTGCCGCTCCATCGTGCCGGGGACTACCCGGTCCTGGCAAGGAGGATCAGGCCGGACGAGTATGACAGCGTCATTGCATATCTCGTAGACAACGGGTTCGAGAACGTTTTTGTCCAGGAACTCGAAAGCGCACCGCTTTTCGTGCCGGATTTCGGGAAAGAAAGGCCCTTTGAAGAAAGTACCGGATAAATACCCCGCAAGGAGGCGTCATGGAGCTTAAGACCGTAAAAATCGATATCCCGGAAGGGCTCAATGTGGTTATCGGGCAGTCGCATTTCATAAAGACCGTGGAGGATCTGTACGAGGCCCTCGTCGGGTCCGCCCCGTCGATCAAGTTCGGGGTCGCTTTTTCCGAGGCGAGCGGCCCGTGCCTGACCCGCTACGAGGGCAACGACGAGACGCTCGCGAAGCTTGCCGCCGATACCTCTTTCAATCTCGCGTGCGGGCACACATTCGTCATATTCATGCGCGACGGTTTTCCCATCAACGCCCTCAATGCCGTGAAGGACTGCCAGGAGGTATGCCGGGTATTCTGCGCAACCGCAAACCCCGTCGAGATCGTCGTGGCCGAAACAGAGCAGGGGCGGGGCATCATGGGCGTCATTGACGGCTCAAGGCCGGCCGGGATAGAAAAGGACGAGGATAAGAAGGCGCGCAAGGAGATGCTGCGCAAATTCGGGTATAAATTATAAGATCAGGCAATAGGCGATGGGCAATAGGCTATAGGTGAAAAATCTTATTGCTCATCGCTTTTCTGTCGCTCCAAAGCCTGGTTTTCCCATAGCCCATCGCCTATAGCCCATCGCCCCGGGTTTTGGAATGATTCTTGCTTGGTTTTCGGTTGATTGTGTCCGCGCTAATGTGGTAATTTTCAACATAATATGGGTACCGAATAAATCAATCGGCGGGAAAAGCGGGCAGTTTCTAACGCCGGGCGGGGCGGTCATGATCGGGATAGGAATTATAGGTTTGGGAACGGTTGGCACGGGCACATACCGGATATTGACGGAGCGTGCCGCGCTTATCCGGCAGAAGACGGGGCTTGACCTTGGCGTCGTGCGCATAGCCGAGATAAATCCCCGTAATGTCAAAGGGAAAAATATCGACCGCGCGATCCTTACCCGGGACGCGATGGAATTGATCCGGGATGAAAGGGTCAATATTGTCGTAGAGCTGATCGGGGGCATGAAGCCGGCAGGCGACCTCATCAAGGCGGCACTCGGCTTGAAAAAACAGGTCGTTACGGCGAATAAGGCACTGCTTGCCGAAAAGGGCGAGGAACTTTTCGCCCTGGCAAAGAGGACGGGCTGCGATATCGGTTTCGAGGCGTCGGTGTGCGGCGGGATCCCCGTGATCAGGGCGATCCGCGACGGGCTCGTGGGCAACCGGTTCACCTACATCCTTGGCATCCTCAACGGGACGAGCAATTATATCCTGTCGCGGATGACCGATGAGGGCATATCCTTCGGGGAGGCGCTGAAGAACGCCCAGAAGGAAGGGTATGCGGAAAAAGACCCGACATTCGATGTCGAAGGCATCGATGCGGCCCACAAGCTGTCCCTCCTGGTCCGTCTCGCTTTTTCGTCACCGGTAACGATGAAGAACATAACGGTGCATGGAATATCCAGCATCGACCCCGTGGATATCGGTTTTGCGCGCGACCTGGGGTATAAGATCAAGCTGCTCGCCATAGCGAAGCGGTCTGCATCGGGGATCGAGGCGCGGGTCGAACCGGCAATGCTTGCGCTGAACCATCCCATGAGCAGCGTGAACGGGGTCTTCAATGCCGTATACATTGCGGGTGACCGGGTGGGCCCCAACCTTTTCTACGGCCGGGGCGCCGGCAGTGAGCCGACGGGCAGCGCCGTGGTCAGCGATATCGTCGACATGGCAAAGAAATTGAAAAGCAATGCGGTTGCCTCCGTACCGGGGCTCGTCGTCTCAGGAAAATACAGGGAGGCAAAAAGCTCGCCGGTGCCCTACTACCTCAGGGTGATGGCGAAGGACACCCCGGGTGTCCTTTCGAAGATCTCCGGCATCCTGGCGAATTACAAAATAAGCATATCCGCGGTGACCCAGCAGGGCAGGAAACTGAGCGGGCACGTGCCCATAGTCATGGTCACTCACGATGCCCCGGAAGACGGCCTCAAGAAGGCCAAGAGGGACATCGACAACTCGGCTTTTACGAAAGGGCAGAGCGTTCATATAAGGATAGAGGAGGGGAATGCGTGAGGCGCTTATCCTCTGGTAGTCAAGGATGAAGTATATCGTTATTATCGGCGACGGGATGGCTGATTTTCCCATAGATGAGCTCGGTGGGAAAACACCCCTCATGGCATCGCGCAAACCAAATATGGACATGATGGCGCGGGAAGGGCGTGTTGGCCGGGTGAATACCGTGCCCGACGGTTTTCCCCCGGGCAGCGATGTCGCGGGCATGTCGATCTTCGGGTACGACCCGGCCCGGTATTATGCAGGCCGGGCGTCCATAGAGGCGTTCGGGATGGGGATACCGATGTGTCCCGATGACGTGGCCTACCGGTGCAATCTCGTTCATATCGGGCCGGGCAGCGACGGCGAAGTTATGGTCGACTATTCCGGCGGCCACATATCAACGGACGAAGCGGATGTGATCATCAAGGCCCTGAATGCAAAGCTCGGGGACGATGCCATAAAATTTCATACAGGTGTCGGGTACCGGCATATTATGATATGGAGGGGCGGCATATCGAATCTGTCGACGACGCCCCCTCACGACATAACGGGACAGCCGATAGCGGCATACCTCCCGTCGGGCAAAGGCTCCGAGACGGTAAGAGGGCTCATGGAAGCTTCACGCGAGGTGCTTGCCTCGCACGAGATCAACAGGAAGCGCATTGACTCGGGCAAGGCGCCCGTGAACAGCATCTGGCTGTGGGGCCAGGGCACACGGACCAACCTGCCTCCTTTCGGAAAGAAATTCGGCCTGAAAGGGGCCGCGGTCTGCGCCGTAGACCTGATACGCGGCCTTTCCCGCCTTGCGGGCTTTGACACCCCTGTCGTTGCCGGAGCTACCGGTTACCTCGATACAGATTACGGGGCAAAGGCGAGGGCCGCCCTTGAACTCATAAAGGATAACGATATCGTTTACATTCATATCGAGGCCCCCGATGAGGCGTCGCATAACGGGAGCATCCCCGACAAGATCGAGGCGATCGAGCGCATCGACAGGGACGTCCTCGGCCCGCTCCTCGAAAAAAGCGGGGACGGCACCAGGTTCCTTATTGTTACGGACCACGCGACACCGATATCGATGAGAACGCATTTTGCGGTCCCGGTGCCCTTTGCCATATTTGAAAAGGGGGGATCGCCTGAAGGCTCCGGCAGGAGCTACGATGAGAACATAAACGGGGTGACGGTGACGGGGGAAGAGATGGTACGGCTCTTTATCGGGGGGCAAAAGTGAGACAAAAATTTATCTTTGTTACGGGTGGGGTCGTTTCTTCGCTGGGCAAGGGGATCGCGGCATCGTCGATCGGGGCGCTGCTCGAGTCGCGCGGGCTCAACATAACGATAAAGAAGCTTGATCCTTATATCAATGTCGATCCCGGGACGATGAACCCGTTCCAGCACGGGGAGGTGTTCGTAACGGAGGATGGGGCCGAAACGGACCTCGATCTCGGGCACTACGAGCGCTTCACGACAGCGGCCTTTTCCCGGAAGTGCAATTTCACGACCGGGCAGGTCTACGACGCGGTCATCTCCCGCGAACGCAAAGGAGAGTACCTCGGCGGAACGGTCCAGGTCATTCCCCACATAACGGACGAGATAAAGAACAGGATCCTCGACGTGGACGAAGGGATAGACGTCGTCATCGTCGAGATCGGGGGGACCGTCGGCGATATCGAGGGCCTGCCGTTCCTCGAGGCGATACGCCAGCTCCGCAATGACCTCGGCAAGGAGAACTCCCTGTTCGTGCATTTGACCCTCGTTCCCTTCATAAAGACCGCGGACGAGATGAAGACCAAGCCGACCCAGCACAGCGTGAACGAGCTGCGCAGGATAGGTATCCAGCCGGACATTCTGCTGTGCCGGACAGAGAGGCAGCTGTCGCAGGGCCTGAAGGACAAGATATCACTCTTCTGCAATGTCGAGAAAGACGCCGTCATCACGGCCAAGGATGCCGAGATAATTTACGATGTGCCCGTGGCGTTCCACAATGAGGGCCTCGACGAGAAGATCACGCAGTCTCTCAATATCTGGGCAAAGAAACCGGACCTGTCGAAGTGGGAAGAGATCGGCGACGCGATAAAGCACCCGAAAAAAGAGGTGGATATCGCACTGGTCGGAAAATACGTGAAGCTCAAGGATTCTTACAAAAGCCTCAACGAGGCGCTTGTTCACGGGGGCATCGCGAACAGCTGCAAGGTCAACGTCCGCTACGTCGACTCTGAAGACATAGAGAAAGGGATAACGGCGGACCTTTTCAATGTCGACGGGATACTCGTCCCGGGAGGTTTCGGCGACCGCGGGATCGAGGGCAAGATCAACGCGATCGAGCATGCGCGCGAGAAAAAAATACCCTTCCTCGGGCTGTGCCTCGGCATGCAGCTCGCCGTCGTGGAGATAGGGCGCCACCTTGCCGGGTGCAAGGATGCGAACAGCTGCGAATTTAACGAAAAGACCCCGTTCCCTCTGATATATCTCATCGAGGAATTTGTCGACCGCGAGAACCAGGTGCAGACCCGCGACCAGTATTCCGACAAGGGCGGGACGATGAGGCTCGGGGCATACCCGTGCGTCCTCAAACCCGGCACCCTCGCGCACAAGGCATACGAGAAGGAAATCGTGCAGGAGCGCCACCGCCACCGGTACGAGTTCAACATCAAGTACCGCGAACAGCTTGAAAAGGCCGGGATGATCGTATCCGGGATCTCCCCTGACGGAACGCTCGTCGAGATCATTGAAATGAAGGGGCACCCATGGTTCCTCGGGTGCCAGTTCCACCCCGAATTCAAATCGAAGCCGTTTGACCCTCACCCGCTTTTCGGGGATTTTATCAAGGCCTCGCTGAAGCGGCGGCAGGAGAAGCTCAGATGCAAAAAGAAGTAAAGGTCGGCAGCGTTACGATCGGCGCAAGGCCCTTTGTCCTGATAGGCGGGCCGTGCGTGATCGAAAGCCGTGATCTTGTGCTCGAAACCGCGCAGGGTATGGCGGACATAGCGGGGCGGCTTAACGTCCCCTTCATTTTCAAGTCGTCCTACGACAAGGCGAACAGAACGTCGCTTACGGGCTTTCGCGGCCCGGGGATCGAAAAGGGCCTTGCGGTCCTCGACGAAGTGAAAAAAAGGGTGGGGATACCCGTCCTGACCGATGTCCATTCCGTCGCCGAAGTGCACGCGGCCGCCGAGGTCGTGGACGTTCTTCAGGTGCCCGCACTCCTTTCCCGGCAGACAGATATCCTGACCGCGTGCGGTGAAACGGGCCGGGCCGTCAATATAAAGAAGGGCCAGTTCATATCCCCCCGCGACATCATTCACGTAATACGAAAGGTTGAATCGACGGGGAACACAAACATTATTGTTACCGAACGGGGAACATCCTTCGGCTATAATACCCTGGTCAACGATTTCCGGGCTATCCCCATCATGCGGGACTTCGGCTACCCCGTTGTGTTTGACGCGACGCACAGCGTCCAGCAGCCCTCGGCGATGGCCGATCGTTCGGGGGGCGAGGCCCGCTTTATCGTGCCCCTTGCACGGGCCGCCGTGGCGGTGGGCATTGACGGGATATTTATGGAGGTCCACCCGGACCCGAAGAATGCCCTGTGCGATGGTGATAATTCGCTGCCGCTCGCCGACCTTGAAAAGACCCTCGTTGTCCTCAAAAGGATAGAGGAGGCGCTTTGGACAGTCTGAAAACCGGCAAAGGGGTTTTGAAAAAAGAGGCCGAGGCCCTTCTGCGCGTCATGGAAAAGCTCGATTCGGCCTTCAGCGAGGCAGCGGAGATCATATATCAATGCACGGGACGGGTCGTCCTGACCGGAATGGGCAAATCGGGGCTGGTCTGCAAAAAGATCGCATCCACCCTGTCGAGCACGGGTACGCCGGCATTGTTCGTCCACCCCGCCGACTCGCTCCACGGCGACCTCGGGATGCTCCAGCGCAGCGATGTCCTGATCATCGTGAGCAACAGCGGGGAGACCGACGAAGTGCTCAAGATCATCCCGTGGATCAACAGGCTCGGCATTCCTGTTATAACGATAACGGGAGATCCCGGATCGAGCATCGCCCGCCTGGGGGACGTGGCCCTGACGGTGGAAGTGGACGAGGCGTGCCCCTATAACGTCGTGCCGACGTCAAGCACAACCGCCACACTCGCCCTCGGTGACGCCCTCGCCCTGTCCGTCATGGAGAAGCGCGCATTCAAGGTCGAAGATTTCGCGCTCCTCCATCCGGGGGGCTCTCTGGGAAGAAAGCTTTTCCTGAGGGTCGCGGATATCATGCACACGGGCAGCACGGTCCCCGGTGTTTCCGTGAACACATCGATGAAGGACGCGATCCTGGAAATAACATCGAAAAGGCTCGGTGTCACGGCGGTTTATGACGACAACGGGAATTTTGCGGGGATCATCACGGACGGCGACCTCCGCAGGGCGATCGAGCGGTACGACGATGCCCTTCTCGGGAAAAAGGCGGGGGACGTTATGACCCGCAACCCGAAGGTCGTCCACAAGGATGCGCTTGCCGCACATGCCTTGAAAAAGATGGAGGAATTCTCGATAACATCCCTTTTTGTCATCGACGAAGACAATGCCCGGCCGGTCGGGATCGTCCACATCCACGACCTGCTCAAGGCGAAGGTGGTGTAGAAAAGACAGGCTATGGGCTACAGGCGATGGGCAAGAGGAAACCCCATAGCCTGTAGCCCATAGCCTATAGCCCATTATGAACCGAAAGATCATCATATATCTGTCTTATGGGTTTATTCTGGCAAGCCTCGGTGTCGCGTTGTTCTTTTTTGTCAGCAAACCGGAAAAACAGGCGGTTCCCGTTGCTAAGGAGACGAAGAAGGCGATCGTTTTCAAGGACGTGAAGTATACGGGCGAGAAGCGGGGCATTGTCGATTGGGAACTGACCGCCAGGGTCGCCCGGAAATTCATTGACCGGCCGCTTATCGAACTCGAGGACCTGAAAGGCATCTACAAGCCGAAACCCGATGTCGCGATCGAGTTTACAGGGTCGAAGGGTGCGATGGACACCGATAAGGAGACCGGGCACGTCGATGATGTCGAGGTGTTCTACAAGGGCGAATATACGCTGAAAAGCGCGCACATGGACTTTGATTTCAAAAAGGGCCTGACCACCACAAAAGATGTCGTTGATATCAAGGGAAAGAAGATCGATATGAAAGGCATCGGCCTTCTGGCCAACACGAACGAGGAGACCGTCAGGATCCTGTCGGACGTCGCCGGGATCATCGCGACCGAAAAGGGAAAGTATCATTTTCAGGCGGACAGCCTGCTCTATTATTTCGAGGTGAGCACATATATCCTGGAAGGCAAGGTCATCATGAAAGGGGAGGACCTGCACCTGGTATGCGACGCTGTCCACATCTACAGTGCCGACAATCAGGTCGACCGCATGGAGGCCGACGGCAACGTACGCGTCATAACGAAAGGCACGGTTGCGAAAAGCGAGAAGGCGGTATATCATGTTAAAGAAGGCAGGATAGTGTTCACCCAATCTCCGAGGGTCATCAAAGACAACGTAGAAATGAAGGGCGTGCGTGTGACATACATGACGAACGATGGAAAACTGTCTGTCGAACAGCCGAAAATACGCATGGAGAAGGGAAGATCGAATTGACGAAGGCAACGTTGGCCGCCCATGGCCTTTTAAAAACATATAGCGCCAGGAAGGTCGTGGACGGTATCAGCATGTCGATGGAACAGGGGGAGATCGTTGGTCTTTTCGGCCCGAACGGCGCCGGGAAGACAACGTCATTTTATATGATAATCGGCTTTATCAAGCCGAATGCCGGGAAGATCCTGCTCGAGGGAGAGGACATCACCGACCTGCCGATGTTTATGCGGGCACGTAAAGGCATCACATATCTTCCCCAGGAACCTTCCGTTTTCAAGAAAATGACCGTGGCTGACAACCTGAAGGCCATCCTTGAATTTCTCGGTGTCGATTCAGACCTGATAAACCACCGGGCGATCGAGATACTCGAGTCGTTCAAACTGGACCATCTTGCGAACAACAATGCCGACTCCCTTTCAGGAGGCGAACGCCGGCGGCTTGAAATAGCGCGGGCCCTGATGACATCTCCCCGGTTTATGCTGCTTGACGAGCCGTTTTCCGGCATCGACCCCATATCTGTTTCCGACCTGAAGAAGATCATCTACGGCCTGAAGCACCGGGGGATCGGGATATTGCTGTCGGACCACAACGTCCGGGAGTCCCTGCCGATCTGCGACAGGGCGTATGTCGTGAATGCCGGGAAGGTCCTTCTCGAGGGCACGCCGGAAAGCGTGGCGCAGGACAGGATAGTACGCGAAGTGTATTTAGGCGAGGAATTTAACATCGATGTTGGAGCTTAAACAGACACAAAGGCTCTCGCCGGTACTGACGCAGCAGCTGCAGCAGGCCATCAAGCTCCTTCAGCTGTCGAAGCTGGAGCTTGTCGAGGCTATCGAGCTGGAAATAAAAGAAAACCCTATCCTGGAGATCAGCGAGGAGGAGCCCCGGCCTGACCGCGAAGAAACCGGGGACGAAGAGGCCCGGACCGGGGCAGAAGAGGCCCAGGATGACGGGAAGGAAATGCAGGAGCTGCTGGATCGCTATTCTCCGTCCGAGGATTTTTTCCCCGCAGGGGACAAAGAGGCCCCGGACTATGAGAACATGGTGCGAAAAACGTACAATCTCCGGGACCACCTGAGATGGCAGATCGGGCTGTCCGATTTCGACCCGACCGAACGCGTGGTCGCCGAGTGGATAATAGGCAATATCGATGACAACGGGTATCTCATATGTACCCTCGAGGAGGTCGCCCGGGACTCGGGCTTTCCCGTGGAGGTCCTCGAACCGGTCCTGAAGAAGGTGCAGAAACTGGAACCGGCGGGTGTCGGCGCGCGGGACCTGAAGGAGTGCATCCTTATCCAGTACGAGCTCTCCGGGCAGAAGGACCCCGTGTTCTACACGGTTGTTTCAAGCCATTTCGACCTGTTCCAGCATAACAACCTGAAAGGAATAGCAAAGGCCACCGGCTTCCCTGTTGAAAAGATAAAAGACGTGTTCGAAAGGATAAAGTCGTTCGACCCCAAGCCGGGGCGGAATTTCAGCGACGAATTCATCTCATATGTCGTTCCCGATGTATATGTTGCCAGGGGCGAAGAGGGATACGAGATAGCGCTGAACAACGACGATATACCGGAGCTCAGGATGAGCCGGTATTACCTGGGGCTCGCCGCGGACCGGAAGATAGGCGGCGAGACGAAGAGATACATCAAGAACAAGGTGAAACAGGCCGAATGGTTTATCAAGAGCATTCAGCAGAGGCAGCAAACGCTTTTAAAGGTCGCGCAGAGCATCGTCAATTTTCAGCGTGAATTTTTTGACAGGGGCCTGCGCTCCCTGAGGCCTCTTATCCTGAAAGATGTCGCGCAGGACGTCGGGGTGCACGAATCGACCGTGAGCAGGATAACAACAAGCAAGTACATGAGCACTCCTCACGGAGTTTATGAAATGAAGTTCTTTTTCCCGACCAGCATCAACACGGGGGACGGGGATTCCTTATCGACAAATGTCGTCATGGACCTGATGTCGGAGCTCGTAAAAAAAGAGGACAAGAAGAAGCCTTTGACGGACGATGAGATAGCGCACACCCTCAAATCCCGGCACGATATCAATATCGCACGGCGGACGGTCGCCAAGTATAGAGAGATATTGAACATACGGTCGTCACGCGAAAGGACGGTGGTCGGCTAAAGGAATCGCAGAGTTTTTGAAAAAGGTCCGGGTGCACCGGCGTGCTCTTTGGTAAATTACGTAATACTTTCGGGGAATTGGATTGACACGATGCGGCACATCTGTTAATGTATGCTCGAAGGTTGGTGCATGCCAACCTTATTTTTTATAACGGAGGCATTATGGATATCACAACCAGCTTCAGGCACGTCGATCCCAGTGAAGATATCAGGCGATATGTCGAAGACAAGCTTTCGCGGCTCCAGAAATACGTGGAGACCCCTCTTGATATACACGTGGTCATTTCGCTTGAAAGAAAGTACCGCCAGCGTATCGATGTCATGTTCACCATCAACGGAGTTGTCATAAATGCCCATGAGGTCATGGATGATATCTATGCGGCTATCGATAAGATACTCGACAAGCTCGAGCGCCGGCTTACGAAGTACCGCGACAAGGTGAAGGCGTACCGCGAAAATAAGTCGAAACGCGCCCCCCTGACCCCGACGGCGGAAGGGTCCGGCATTATCGTCTCCCGGACCATCGAGGCGAAGCCCATGGACCCCGAGGAGGCCGTGATGCAGCTGAAGGCCTCCGGTGACATGTTCATGGTCTTTCGCGAGCGGGAAAACGACAACGTCTGCATCGTGTACAAGAGGAAGGATGGGAAATTCAGCCTTATCGAGACGGCAGGGAAGGGACCTTGAGGCTTGGCGACATACTGAAAGAGCCCACGGTTATTTGTGACATAGAAGGCGGCAGCAAAAGGGAGATAGTAACAAGGCTTGCATCACAGCTAAAGACCGCGGGACTGATACGTGACATCGATCCCGTGGTCAGCATTGTCATGGAGCGGGAATCGCTGGGATCGACCGGCATTGGCGACGGGGTGGCCATCCCCCACGGGAAGATAAGCTCCTCGGGCCAGGTCATGTGCGTCTTCGCACGGTCGAGGAAAGGGGTGGATTTCGAGGCTGCGGACGGGAAGAAGGTGCACATCTTTTTTCTGGTCCTCGCGCCGGAGGACGCTGCAAGCCTTCATCTCATGGCCCTGTCGCGCATATCGAGGATCCTTCGCGATCCGTCGTTCCGCAAGAGACTGCTTGAACTGCCCGACGATGCCGGTTCACTTTATCAGGCCATTGTTGAAGAGGACGAAAAATATTGAGGGGCCGGTCAATATACCAGCTTGTGTGTTATGCGGGACCGGCATGGTCTTCTGACAGGAAGAACACATGAAAGGGATTCAGGTCCGGCAGCTTGTAGACGATGAGCTTTATGGATTGGAACTTGAGGTCCTGGCGGGCGGCAAAGGGCTTTCACGGAAGATCTACAATCCGAGGATACAGAAATTAGGCCTTGTCATAACGGGCCACATGGTATATCTCCATCCGCACAGGGTCCAGATACTGGGCAATATCGAGATCTCTTACCTGAGGTCCCTGACCGAGACCGAGAGCAAGCGCATCATACGGGAACTGTGCCGGAACAACGTCGTCTGCTTCATCGTATCGCGCAACCTGAAGGTCCCCGAATTTTTCCTTGTATCCGCGGAAGAAAAAGGGATACCGCTTCTCAGGACGAAGCTTGTCACGTCCATATTCATCGAAAGGATATCAAAGCTTCTTGAAGAGAAGCTGGCCCCTTCCACCACGATCCACGGCGTATTGATGGACATCCTTGGCGTTGGCGCCCTTATCATGGGGAGGCCCGGCATCGGCAAGAGCGAGAACGCCCTGGAGCTCATCATGCGGGGCCACCGCCTGGTGGTCGACGACGCGGTGCACGTGAAGAAGATCGGCGCGATCGACCTTTACGGGGAGGCACCCGAGATGATCAAGAGCCTGCTCGAGATACGGGGCGTCGGGATCGTGGATATCCGCCATCTCTTTGGCGTATCGTCCGTGATCGATAAGAAAAAGATAGACCTCGTCATCGAGCTCTTCGATTGGGACACCTCTGTCGAATGCGAGCGTGTGGGCCTCAAGGAGGCCAAGTACAGGGTGCTCAGCGTCGACCTGCCGTTCGTGAAGGTCCCTATCAGCTCGGGGAAGAACGTGTCGGCGATCATCGAGCTAGCATGCCGCAACTTTATCCTGCGCAGGCAGGGGATCAACACCGCCGTAGAACTTGAAAAGAGGATGCTGAGGTCGATGGGGGAGGACATGGCGGAATGAAAGATGTCCTCATCGTAAGCGGGATCTCCGGTTCGGGCAAGACCACGTTCTTAAGGGCGCTTGAAGATATTGGTTTTTTCTGTGTCGATAATTTCCCGATAGTTCTCCTGTCCAGGTTCCTGGAGCTCAACCGGGACGAGGGTGAAAAAATAAGGAGGTGCGCGTTTGTCATCGATGTGCGCCTCAGGGATTTCTTTGAGACCGGTCAGGACGTCATAAAAAAAGTGAAACAGGAATTCAACGCGAAGGTGCTGTTCCTCGAAAGCTCCGAGGAGGCGCTTGTCCGCCGGTACCGTGAAACCCGCAGGACACACCCGCTCCTTGACTCTTCAAATGTGAAGGATGCCGTGGCCGAGGAGAGAAAGCTGATGGCCTGGCTCCGGAGCATGGCGGACGAGGTCATCGATACCACCCATCTCACACCGCATGAACTTCGCCGGTGGGTCCTCAACACGTATGGGGCCCACGAGCAGCGGATGAAGATAAACCTCATGTCCTTCGGCTATGCGTTCGGGCTTCCCCTCGAGGCGGACATCGTCCTCGATGTGAGATTTCTTCCGAACCCCTTCTTTGTCGAGGGGCTCCGTGACAAAACGGGCCTCGACCACGAGGTGGGCGAGTACATTAAGTCTCAGGAAGTATTCAAGAAATATTTCCTTTTTCTTTCAGATTTTTTGGTGTACCTTATTCCTTTGTTTGAGAAGGAAGGCAAAAGCTATCTAACCATCTGTTTTGGTTGCACGGGCGGAAAGCACCGGTCGGTATTTACTGCCGGCGAGCTTGGCGAATACTTGAATGCGATGGGTTACAGCGTATCCACCGTTCACAGGGATATAGAAAAGAAGTAGGGAGGCTTTATGACCGGGCTCGTCGTGGTGGCACACTTTAATCTCGGCCGGGAAATGGTCGCGGCGACCGAATTGATCATGGGCAAGCAGGAACAGTTTTCCGCTGTGGACATCTTTCCGGACGACCAGGTTGAAAAAATAAAAGAAAAGGTCGTGGCAGCCATAAAAGGTTCAGATACGGGGGACGGGGTGATCATCCTGACCGATATGTTTGGCGGGACCCCTTCGAACATCAGCCTGTCATTTCTGGAGGAAGAGAAAGTCGAGGTTGTGGCGGGCGTCAATCTTCCCATGCTGATCAAACTGGTCGCATACCGGGAGGGCAAGGCACTCGACGAACTGGCAGATTTTATAACACAGTACGGGCAGAGGAATATATACCGTGCCACGGATGTCCTGAAAGCCAGGAAAAAGGATTAGGGGAATGCTCGAAGGCATATTCACTGTCAGGAACAGGCTGGGGCTTCATGCGCGGGCAGCGGCTTTGTTCGTCAAGCTGGCGGCCAAATTCCATTCGAACGTGCTCATGGAAAAAGACGGCATGCAGGTGAACGGCAAGAGCATCATGGGCCTGCTTATGCTCGCCTGCCCCCTGGGAAGCAAGATCGTGCTGAGGGTCGAGGGGGAGGATGAGGAAAAGGCCTTTGGAGAGTTGGGCGGCCTTATAAATAATGGATTCAACGAGGAATGAAAGAAGAGCTTTTCATAAATAGAACACTGAAAGGAATGGGCGTTTCCTCAGGCATATCGATCGGCAGGGTGCGCCTTATAGACCGGGGCAAGATCGCGATCCCCAAGCGTTCAATAACCGAGCGCCACGTGGAGCGCGAGATAGTGAGAATAAGGGCGGCCATTGAGGAGGCGATAGACCAGCTCGGTCATATCAGGGACTCCATACCGGATGAAGATGTTAAAAAACATGCGTTTATCATTGACGCGCACATACTGATCCTTCAGGACGAATTTTTCTCCAATTCGATCATCGATGTGATCCGGTCGGAACTGATAAACGCCGAATGGGCGCTTGAGGTCGTCGTTTCCCGGTTTCTCGCGAGCTTCGACCAGGTGGAAGACCCGTACCTTAAAGAGCGCGGTCAGGACATAAAGCATATATATGAAAGGCTCGCGAGGATACTTTCCGCCGAAAAAAGATCGCCCATAGAACGGACCGCCGTTAAAGGCAAATCGGTCATAATCGCCCACGACCTCTCGCCGGCCGACACGATCCAGCTTAACCTGAACCGCATATCCGGTTTCGCGACCGATGTCGGGGGGAGGACATCCCACACGTCCATCGTGGCCCGGGCACTCGAGATACCGGCCGTTGTCGGTGTCGGCAATGTAAGCAGCCTTGTAAAGAATAACGATCTCGTTATCATAGACGGTGAAGAGGGCCTTGTTATCATCAATCCTGCGGAGGAGGTCCGGAAGGAATATCTTGCCAAGCAGGTACACCTGCGCAACCTGAAGAAAGAACACCTGCGCCTGGCCCGGCTCAAAGCCGAGACCCGGGACGGGTTCAAGATGAGAGTGGGCGCAAATATCGAGCTTCTTGCCGAGATGGACATTGTCGAAAAATACGGGGCAAGCGGTATCGGCCTTTACCGGACAGAGTACATATACCTGTCGAAGAGGAACAACCTTCCGACGGAGATGGACCATTACCATATCTACCGGAAACTTGCCGAGAACAATTCGATGGAATATATAACGATCCGGACCCTCGATATCGGCGGGGACAAATTTGTCTCAGAGATCGAGATGCCCAAGGAGATCAACCCGGCGATGGGGCTAAGGGCCATACGGTTGTGCATCAAAGAGGTGCCGCTCTTCAAAGCACAGCTCAAGGGGATCCTGCGCGCCAGCGTGTTCGGGCCTTTGCGGATCCTCATCCCGATGGTCTCCGGCATCGAGGAAGTGCGCAGGGCAAAAGCGATCATAAAAGAGTGCATGGAAGAACTGTCGCGAAAACATATAGCTTATAACAGGGATATCAAAACGGGCATTATGATAGAGGTCCCTTCGGCGTGTATGATGAGCGATATGCTTGCGGCCGAGGTTGATTTTTTCAGCATAGGGACGAACGACCTGATCCAGTACGCCCTTGCGATAGACCGGGTGAACGAATATGTATCGTACCTGTATGAACCGCTCCATCCGGCAGTTCTCAAAATGATAAAGAAGGCAGTCGACGATGCCCACGCAGCCAAGATAACGATCGCCCTGTGCGGCGAAATGGCCGGCGAGCCCCGCTATATACCCGTCTTGCTCGGCCTCGGCCTTGACGAGATAAGCATGAACCCGTATGCGATACCGCTTGCCAAGAAAATGATACGCGGCCTCGACCACGGGTATTGCCGGGAACTGCTTGACGAGATAATGAAAAAAGACTCACCGGCTGAAGCCGAACTGTTGTTGAAAAACGAGATGATGAAATTGTTTCCCGGTGATTGTCCCAGGGTACAGAAAATGATACGGTAGAATTCCAGATAAAGTGAGGAGGTTATACAATGGGAATGAGCAGGTTCTTATTCACGTCCGAATCGGTGGCGGAAGGCCACCCGGACAAGGTTTCCGACCAGATATCAGATGCGGTGCTCGACGCGATAATTGCCGACGACACGAAGGCCAGGGTGGCCTGTGAGACATACGTGACAACGGGCCTTGCGCTGGTAGGCGGCGAGATCACGACATCGAGCTACGTGAATGTCCCCGAGATCGTGCGGCAGACCGTCAAAGAGATCGGATACAACGATTCGTCTATGGGTTTCGACTGGGAAACCTGTGCGGTTCTTACGGCCATCGATGAACAATCACCCGATATAGCGATGGGGGTCAACGAAACGGACGACCACGAACAGGGGGCCGGGGACCAGGGCCTTATGTTCGGTTATGCGTGCAACGAAACGGCAGAATTCATGCCGATGTCCATCATGTACGCTCATAAGCTTATAAGGCGCCTGGCTGACGTCCGCAAGGACGGGACGCTCCCCTTCCTTCGCCCCGACGGAAAAAGCCAGGTGACCGTAGAGTATATCGACAGGCAGCCTGTGCGTGTCGACGCAGTCGTTATAGCCGCCCAGCACAACCCGGACATAGCGACGGCTAAACTGCGGGAAGCTGTCACCGAAGAGGTCATCAAGAAGATCATTCCCGCCGAACTGATGGATGACAAGACCAAGATATTCATCAATTCAACGGGCCGGTTCGTTGTCGGCGGGCCGAAAGGCGACTGCGGCGTGACGGGCCGGAAGATAATTGTCGACACCTACGGCGGCGTCGGCAGCCACGGCGGAGGCGCTTTCTCCGGGAAGGACCCGTCGAAGGTCGACAGGAGCGCATCCTATATGGCGCGCTACATTGCAAAGAACCTTGTCGCGGCAGGCCTCGCGGACAGACTTGAATTGCAGATCGCCTACACGATCGGCGTGGCCGAGCCCGTGTCGGTCATGATCGATACCCAGGGGACATCAAAGATAAGCCCCGACAAGATCGCTGAGATCGTTAACGACCTCTTCGACATGCGGCCGAGAAAGATAATCGAGAAACTCGACCTCTTGAGGCCGATCTACAAGAAGACCGCGTGCGGAGGGCACTTTGGAAGGAACGATCCGGAATTTACCTGGGAGAAGCTCGATATGGTGGAAGAAATCCGCCGCGCCGCCGGGATATAGGAGCTCCGGCTCCATATCAAAGCGTTGCCTTCGTTGTCCGCCTCGTCGCGCTCCTCGACGTACGGACGTACGTCTGCGTCGGCTCCTCATTGACGCCTCGGCACCATCTTTGATCTGAAGCCGCTGCCAGCATTGCGTTAAATTGTTGTAAATAACCTGGAATAGGGAGGGAGATATAATGGCTATTGATTATGATGTTAAGGATATGAAGCTGGCCGATGCGGGGTTGGAACGCATCGAATGGGCAGAAAGAAGAATGCCCGTTTTACGGCAGATCGCGAAGCGGTTTGCACGGCAGAAACCGCTGAAAGGCGTCAGGATCGCCTGCTGCCTCCACGTGACGACGGAAACGGCGAACCTGGTGAAGACACTGAAGGCCGCCGGGGCCGAGGTCGTCCTGTGCGCGTCGAACCCCTTGAGCACGCAGGACGATGTCGCGGCGGCGATCGTGAAGCATTTCGGCATCCCGACTTATTCGATCAAGGGCGAGACGGACAAGCAGTACTACGAGCACATCATGAAGGCCCTTTCCTTCATGCCCAACATTACGATGGATGACGGCGCGGACCTTGTCGGCGCCCTCCACATGATCGCCTTTGACAGGATGGACGCCCTGCACGACGTCATCAAGAAATGGGTGAAGAAGCTCAGCAAAAAAGACCGTCAGGCGCTCGTCGGCGACGTGGTCGGGTCGATGGAAGAGACGACCACGGGCGTTATCCGGCTCAAGAGCATGGAGCTCGAGGGCGTCCTCCAGTTCCCCGTCGTCGCGGTCAATGACGCGCTGACAAAACATATGTTCGACAACCGGTACGGCACAGGCCAGAGCACGGTCGACGGAATCCTGCGCGCAACGAACATCCTTTTCGCAGGCGCCACGTTCGTCCTCGCGGGGTACGGCTGGTGCGGCAAAGGCGTCACCATGCGCGCAAAAGGGCTCGGCGCCCACGTCATCGTCGCCGAGGTCGACCCGCTTCGCGCGCTGGAGGCCCACATGGACGGTTTCGAGGTGATGGAAATGGAGAAGGCGGCGGCTATCGGCGATATATTCGTGACGACCACCGGCGACATCCACGTCATCCGCGAAGAGCATTTCAGGAAGATGAAGGACGGCGCGATCGTCTGCAATTCCGGCCACTTCAATGTCGAGATCGAGATCGAGGCGCTGGAGAAGATGAAAAAGGCGAAAAGGCGGATCCGGGGCTTCATTGACGAATACACGCTCAAGGACAACAGGAAGATATTCCTCCTCGGCGAGGGCAGGCTCGTCAACCTGGCGTGCGCGGAAGGCCACCCGTCCGACGTTATGGATATGAGCTTTGCGAACCAGGCGCTCTGCTCCGAGTACATGTGGAAGAACGCCAAAAAACTGGAGAAGAAGGTGTATTCCGTTCCCAAGGCCATCGACGAACAGGTGGCCTCGCTCAAGCTCGCATCGGCCGGTGTTAAGATCGACACCCTGACCGAGGAACAGAAGAAATACCTCGCGTCATGGGAGATGGGAACATGATCAAGCTTTGCGTGGCAGGGACCGTCGCATATGACTCCATAGAAACGCCTTTCGGGAAAGCCGACAATGTCCTCGGGGGCTCGGCGCTCCATTTTACGAACGCGGCCAGCTTCTTTACCGATGTCGGCATCGTGGCCACGGTCGGCAGCGATTTCGATCTGGAGGGGATATCCTTCCTGAAGGACCGCAGCGTGGACCTCTCCGGCATCGAGGTGGACCAGGGGAAGACCTTCCGCTGGGAAGGCAGGTACGGGTACGACCTCAACCAGGCCATAACCCTTAAAACGGAGCTGAATGTTATCGAGACCTTCAAGCCGAAGGTGCCGGAAGACTACAGGAACGCAGAATTTCTTTTCCTCGCGAATATCGACCCGGAACTCCAACTCCACGTTATCGACCAGGTAGCGAAACCCGCCGCCCTTGTTCTCGATACGATGAACTTCTGGATCGAGAACAAACTGGACGCGCTCATGAAGGTGATTGAGCGGGTTGACATGCTCGTGATAAACGAGGCGGAACTCCGCGAGATAACCAAAGAGCACAATCTCCTGAAAGGCGCCCGCAAGCTGATCGAGACGGGCCCGACATGCGTTGTCGCCAAGCGCGGCGAATACGGTGTGTTCATGATGAACCGCGACGAGGTGTTCCTTGCCCCGGCATTCCCCCTGGAGGACGTCTTCGACCCGACTGGAGCGGGAGACACGTTCGCCGGCGGTTTCATGGGATACCTCGCCAACGTCGGCGAGGCGACCGCCGAAAGCGTGAAGCAGGCCATCATCATGGGTACGGTCATGGCATCTTTCAACGTTGAGGACTTCAGCATCAACAGGATAAAGAGACTGACGATGCCCGAAATAAAGGAAAGGTATCACGCGCTGAAGGGCTGCATGCAGTTTACGGATATCAGATTGTAAAACGTGGTAAGAGGCAATGGGCTATAGGCTACAGGAAAATACCCATCGCCCATTGCCTCTTACCCATTGCCCATTCTATGAAAAGCTTCGAGCCCCTCTTCAACAGCCTTTTTGTCCCGTCTGTCGTGGCAGCCTCTGTCATCGTGGTGCTTTTCATCGTGCGCGGAGTGCTCGTGCATTTCCTGAAGAAATGGACCGCCGGTTCAGGGATGACCATACAGGCGGGGGTCCTCAGGTCCTTCAAGGTCCCTTCTATATTCTGGTGCGTCGCGGTCGGGCTCTATTTTGCTGTCGAGTTTTCCGGCCTGCCGCGAAAATATGTCCTCATAGTCGACCGGACCATCTCTATATTGCTCATCTTTTCCGTGACGGTGGCGATCGCGAACCTGGCGGTCAGGGCCTTTGAGAATTACGCCCGGCGCTCGGATATCGATGTCCCGGCGACGGGGATTATCCTGGGCGTTTTCAAGGCGACGATCATTATTGCGGGCCTCCTCGTCATCCTCAATTTTCTCGGGATATCGATCGCCCCGCTGCTCACGGCCCTCGGCGTGGGAGGGCTTGCTGTGGCCCTCGCGCTTAAGGACACGCTGTCGAACCTGTTCGCGGGCCTCCATATCATCGCATCGAAGCAGCTGCGCCCGGGGGACCACATCAAGCTCAATTCGGGTGAAGAAGGGACCGTTACCGATATAACCTGGCGGTCGACCACGATCACCTCGCCCGCACACAACATTATCATCGTGCCGAATGCCCATGTTGCATCGGCAACGATCACAAACTGCGATCTTCCCGACCCGCAGATGTCGCTGAGCGTAGAGTTCACGGTGCCCCGCTCGGCCGACCTCGACAGGGTCGAGGCAATATCCCGCGAGGCGGCATGGGATGTTGTGCGCGAGGCGCCCGGAACCATTGGCGCCGAAGTGCCATTGGTCCGTTTCACCGCGTTCGGCGATACCGGGATCGGCCTTTCGGTCACCGTCAGGGTCAAGGATTCCGGCTCCCTTTATGCCGTGCGCCACGACCTCATAAAAGCCCTTCAAAAGAGATATGTCGCGGAAGAGCTGTCGATAACGCTGCCGGTTCCCCCGAATGCCCGATAGTCGCGCCGGGGTCCTCGTTGTCCATCTGGGAGGCCTTGGTGATATCTGCCTCGCCGAATCAATATTTCTGTCGCTGAGAGGCCATTTCGGCCCCTGCCTTGTGGGACTCGGGAACCGCCGCTTTTTCGATCTTTTCCCTGCGTATTTTACGAAGACGTACGGGGTGGAATCACGCCACTGGCTCTACCTTTTTTCGGAAAAGCTGACCGGCGCCGATTTCAGAAGGATCATCTTCATTGGCAAGGACAGGCAGGGGTCCATCCGGAAGCGCTGGGCGGCCTATTCCCGGGAAGAATTGATATTTATCGACATGTACCCCGACGGTGCGTTCCCGGGCCCCGGAACGAAGAGCTCCGCGTCGCCGCATGAAAGGCTGCACATCGAGGAATACCAGCTTCGGCAGCTTCGAAAGTTCGGTATCGAGCCGGTCAGGGCCGGGGTTGGTTCCGCTAAGCCCGGCCCCGTCATCCTTTATCCGGAAAAGGGTTTTGCGAAGGGGAAATGGCCCCCGGAACATTTTCTTGCCCTGCGGGACAGCCTCGAAAAGGACGAGACCGGCACAGTTGTCTTGAAGCCCGCCGACGTCGAATTCCCCGGGGAGAGCATCGTCATTCACGAGCTCGCTGCGGTCAAAGAGCTCTTCTCCCGGGGCGGCATTTTTGTGTCGAATGATTCCGGAATGGCACACCTCGCCGGTGCGTGCGGACTCACGACGATCACGGTGTTCACCGATTTTGATCCCGTTGTGTGGCATCCGCGGGGGAACAATATTTCGCTGAAACAGGGCGTTGACAATGTGGGCCCCGGGGCGATAGCCCGGATTATCGAGGCCCTGCCCCTCAGTCAGTATTGAGGGAAGACGCGCGTTCGGCCGTTCCGGCACCCGGGTGCTTATTTCTTTTTCGGTTCCATGGACGCAAGCACGCGCATGATCTCGGTGCCCTGACGGGAATTGATGCCGTAGCGCGAGATGGCCTTCTCAAAGTTCGTTCTGGCGAGCACGTAATCGCCTCTGCTCATGTAGTAGTATCCGAGGTACATGTGGCCCGCACCCTCGTTCCCGGTCCGGCCCTCAACCATCCCCAGGCGGTAGTATATTTCCGGATAGATCGGGGCGTACGGGAGCAGGGAGCTGTACGTTGCGGCCGCAAGGTCGGAGCGGCCCATTCCCTCATACGCCCGCGCCAGGTAGTATCGCCCCACCCTTTCGTAAACATCCCGGAGGGCCTCGACCGCGTCGGGAAAGCGGTTGGCCAGGATGAGTATCTCCCCGATGAAGAGGTCCCTGTAGGGCGACGGGTTCGACCGCGCTATCTCGAGCGCCTTCTCGAAGTTCCCCTTGAACGCATAATACAGGGACGCCCCGTAGGCGGCTACGGGATCTTTGCCGTTCTGGGTGTAGCGTTTTACCCATATATCGTCAACGAGCCCTGTCGCCTTGTAGTTCTGGACCGCCTTTGCCCGTGCGATCACGTACGGGAAAAGAGAAACCTCTTTCGACGGCGGCTGCCTCTTCCACATCGATTCGAGGGCTATAATACGGCTTTCATGGTACGGGTGCGTGAGGAGATACTGGGGATAAAGCTTGTCGCCGCCGCCATACCTGAGTTTCTTGAGAAAATCCGCGATCCCGAGTCCCCCGTACCCCGCAGCGTTTGCGAGAGTGGACCCTTCCCTGTCGGCCTCCTCCTCGTCTTGCCGCGAATATTTCAGTGACATGGTCTGGGCCGATCCCATCCCCATGGCAAGGACGGCAGTGCGCGCGGCATCGCCGACGAGCAGGGCCGCCAGCATCGTGGCCAGCATCGTGGCGTTGATGTACTTTTGCTTCTCCATCCTCTTCGCGATATGCCGCTTTTTTATGTGTGCGAACTCGTGGGCCATGACGCCCGCCAGCTCTTCCTCGTTGTCGCAATTCGCTATGAGCCCCGATGCGATGTAGACATATCCGCCTATCGTCGCAAACGCATCTATTGTCGGTGAGTCGATGACGGTGAGCACGACGTTGAAGGGCATGATCGTCTTGCTGTCAAGCCTGTTCCGTATGTCGTTGAGGTAGAACGACATGTAGGGATCGTTGTTTACGGGTACTGTACGGGCTATTTCGAGGAACACCTCTTTGCCGTACTTGAGCTCCTCGTCGTTGGTAAGCGCCCTGGCCGGCACAGATGCGGCGATGAGCGCGAGTATCGTGATGATGGTGAAACATTTTTTCATTTATTTTTTTGCGTATTTTTTGCTGGTTTTGCCGGTGCGGCGCTTTACGGTCTTTTTGGAATGGGATGAGTTTTTCTTCCGCGCAATCGTTTTGGAGGAGTAGGATACGCGTGAGGCCCTGGCCTGGCGAAGCTCTTCGTCCGACGGCACGTCATCGTATATCGTTCTCAGTATCTGAACGGTGTCTTTCCAGAGGCTCCGGCTTCCGAGCATTGCAAGGATATAGATCTTACCGTTCTTTTCGAACGCGCCGACATAGCAATGGCGTGCGGCGCGGGTATACCCTGTTTTCCCGCCGATGGCCGGATCGAAACAGAACAGGAGCCTGTTGTGGTTCTTGTACCTGATCTTGCGAGCGCTGTCCTCAAACGTGAAGTACCGGGTCTGTGCGAGGCTTACGAACCGTTCGTTGGTAAGGGCCTGCTGGAAGATGAGGGCGAGATCGTACGGGCTCGAGTACTGATTGTCCGCAGGGAGGCCCGAAGCATTCACGAAATTGGTGTCGAGCGCCCCAAGGCTCCGCGCCCTTTCCGTCATTATCCGCGCGAACGCTGTCTCCGAGCCCGCGATAAACGTTGCGAGCGTGTACGCCGCATCGTTTGCCGACTCCACCATCATGCCCGTCATGAGGTCATAGGAGCGGTATTTTCTCCCGGGAACGAGGTTCATCTTGGAGCGGGGTATGGTCGTCACGTTCTTGTCGGCCGCGACGGCCTCTTCACCGCTTAAGCGTTCGAGGGCTACCAGCGTTGTCATGACCTTGGTCGTGCTCGCCGGGGGAAGCCGCCGGTGATAGTCCTTCCCCGTTATAATGCGGAACGTGTCTTTTTCAACGAGAATGTAGGACGCTGCTGTTATACCGCCGTTGGAGCCGTTTTCGACTGCCGGGAGAACATGGGGGGTGAAGACCACGGCAAGAAAGAATACAAGGATTAAACCCAGGCGCATCGTGGCTTATTTATACACCATTTATCGGAACGTTACAACAGGTATGGCACAAAAAACTTGAAGGATTGCAAAGCCTGGGGTACAGTATACAAAAATAATGAGAAAACTCGTCATCCGAAAAGACAAGACGATCCGGCAGAAGGTCTATCATCACATCCGCGAGGAGATCCTGAAAGGGGCAATTGCCCCCAAGGACCGGCTTATCGAGGCAAAGATCGCGGAAGAGATCGGCACGTCGCGCACGCCGGTCCGCGAAGCGCTTCACAACCTTGAGCTTGAAAAGCTTGTCGTGTCCATTCCGCGGGTCGGGTACGTCGTGCGGGGGATGGACATGGAAGAGGTCGAGCAGATATGCGAGATACGGGCCGCGATCGAAGGGCTTGCCGTCGAATGGGCCTTGCGGAGGCAGAGGGACAGGCTCATCCAGTCGCTGAAGAGAAGCATAGCCAATCAAAAGAAATATATAGCAAAAGGCAACCTGAAGGGTTATGCTGAGCTCGATGCTCAGTTTCATGATATCATTGCGCGCCTTGCCGGAAGCGAACGGCTTCTCGAGCTTACCCAGACATTGCGGCGCCACATGCTGCGGTACAGGATCCAGTGCATTTACCTCGCTGAAACCGCGGAAAGATCGATGCACGGGCATGAGAGGATAATAGAAGCCATTGAAAAGGGAGACCCCGCTGAGATCACCACCGCTTTGAAAACGCATCTTGTTCAGGCACGGGATGATATTCTTTATTATGTCTTCCGGGACACGGAAGACGACAGCGGGCCTGGCAGCCAGTAGAATATTTTTTTTACACCGAATTGACAAAATGCAATTTCTGTGTCAATGTCAATCAAAGCAAAACAATCTTATGGAGGTGCTGATATGAAAAGGTATTCCGGCGTCATTTTCTTATCCGTCATCCTGTTGTCCGTACTGTGCATGCTCTCTGTTTCTCAGGCCGCGAACACGATAAAGGTGGGTATCGTCGATACCTACACCGGTCCGGCGACGACCTTCACGAACGATGTCCTCGACGGCTTCAAGCTCGCCGTCGAGCGTATAAACGCCCAGGGGGGCATCCTCGGCAAGAAGGTCGAGTATACGACCCGGGACGAAAAGTTCAAGCCGGACATCGGCCTTGCCATGGCGAAAGAGCTCATTCTTAAGGAAAAGGTCGATATCCTGATGGGAACGATAAACAGCGCCACCACCCTGGCCATCTCGGATTTCGTGAAGAAGGAAAAGGTGCCCTTTTTCGTCACCTTTGCGAAAAGCGAAAAGATCGTCGGCGAGAAGGGCCATCGCTACATTTTCAACATGAACGAGCATACGGAAATGGCGGGCAGGGCGGCCGCGATCGCCCTGGCGAAAAAACCGTACGTGAAATACTGGATCGCGGGCGATGACTACGAATACGGCCACGCAATAGCGGATGCCGTCTGGAACAACCTCAAGAAGCTGAAACCGTCGGTACGGAAGGTCGGGGAGACCTGGTGGAAGGTCGGCGAGGCCGATTTTACGCCGTACATAACGCAGATACTGGCCGCGAAGCCCGATTTTATCATCGTGGCGACAGGCGGGTCCGGCATGGTCAATTTCCAGAAGGCCGCGAAAGCGACGGGCTTAAGCCAGAAGGTCCCGTTCTATCAGCATACGGCAACCGAGCTTTCGGTCCTTGCGCCTCAAGGGGCAAATGCCCCCGAGGGCGTATACGGGACGGCGAACTATTTCTTCTATTATCCCGATACCCCGGAAAACCGGGCATTTGTGGCGGACTTCAAGAAGGCCTATAACCGTAATCCCAGGATCGGGGCGCTTTACGGCTATATGACCGCCCAGTTCATTGCCGAGGGATACAAAAAAGCGGGGAAGATCGACAGGGAGAAGCTGGTGAATGCCCTCGAAGGTATGACACTGAACAGCCCGGTCGGCCCTCTGGAGATCCGTAAATGCGATCACCAGCTTTTGCTCCCGATGTACTTCGGCGTCACGAAAAAGGACCCGAAGTATGATTTCCTGATCGCGGGGAGCATAGAGACCATCCAGGGCAAGGACTATGTCCCGTCATGCCAGGAGGTCCTGAAGCTTCGCAAGAAATAAAGGGATTGAACAGATAAATGGAGAATGTTCTCGGTTTTATAAGCCCGGGCATATTAAGCCAGATCCTTGTCGGGCTTTCGCGCACGGTAATTCTTTTCATAGTGTCGTCGGGCCTGAGCCTCATTCTGGGCGTCCTGAGGATCCCGAATGTGGCTCACGGCTCTCTCTACATGATCGGCGCCTTCATGGCCTATACCGTGTCGCATCTTTTCGGCGGGGGCACGACGGGTTTCTGGGTGGCCCTCATCCTGGCCCCGCTCGGGGTCGCCGCCTTGAGCTTTGTGGCCGAGCGCTCCCTGTTCCAATTCCTGTACGAGCGTGAGCACCTGATGCTCCTTCTGCTCACGTTCGCACTTTCCCTCGTTTTCGGAGACCTCGTGAAACTGATCTGGGGCGCGGAGTACCGTTCCGTTCCTGTGCCGTCCATGTTTCAGGGATACATAAACCTCTTCGGGGGGCTGCCTTTCCCCATCTACAGCTTTTTTCTCCTTGTCATGGGCCCGGTGATAGCGATATTGTTGTGGCTCTTGACCAACAAGACAAAGATAGGCAAGATATCGCGCGCGGCCGCAGTTGACAGGGAAATGGTCGGCGCGGTCGGGATCAACGTGAACTGGGTCTTTGCGATCGTCTTCGTTATCGGGTGCCTTCTGGCAGGGCTCGGCGGGGTTCTTGTTGCGCCAACGGTCAGTGTCACCCTCGGGATGGACCACACACTGATAATGGAGGCATTCCTCATCGTCATCATGGGGGGGCTCGGCAATGTCTGGGGTGCGCTTCTCGGGGCGCTCATCTTCGGCCTCACGCAGTCGCTCGGCATCCTGATCTGGCCCCAGTTCGGGATTGTCTTCCCGTATTGCGCGGTGGTTGTCGTCCTTATTTTCAGGCCGACCGGCATCCTGAGGTCGACATGGTGAGGGGTGCTTCATGACCGGTTCGTTCTTACGGAAAAGGTCCCTGTGGGTGATCGCCACCCTTGTTGTCCTCTTCCTCTTCCCTGTTTTTCTTGACCGGTTTTATGTATACCTCGCAGCCATTATCCTGCTCACGGGCCTGTGCGCCACGAGCCTCAACTTTGTGCTCGGGTACGGGGGTGTGTACCAGTTCCACCATGCGGTCTTCTACGGGGCCGGGGCGTACGGCACCGCTCTGATGATCCTGAAAACGGGACTTTCGCCATGGCTGGGCTTTATTGTCGGCCCGGTTGTTGCAGCCATGCTCGGTTTCATCATCGGGCTTATTTGCGTCCGCCTGTCGAAACTCTATTTCGGGATGCTCCAGATATCGCTCGGCTCTCTTGTCTGGGCGATAATCTACCGCTGGTATTCCTTCACCGGGGGGGATGACGGGATCCACGGGGTCCCGCTGCCGGACATTATCTCCTCGCCGAACGGGGGATATTATTTCACGCTTATTGTGACATCCATTTCGATGTTCGTCCTGTACCGTATGATCAAGTCACCTTTCGGGAGCGCGCTCCAGGGGATCCGGGACAACCCTGTCCGGTCGGAGATGATCGGTGTCAACGTGAGGCTTCAGCAGCTCCTCGCTCTGACCATCGCCGGTTTTTTCGGCGGCGTGGCCGGGGCGCTCTTTGTCGTTGTCGATAACACGGTCTTCCCCGATATGATGTTCTGGACGGTTTCCCTGGAGCTCGTTATCATGTGTCTCCTCGGGGGCTGGCTGAGCTATCTCGGCCCCATGGTGGGGGCGGCCATCATAGTTCTCCTGAGAACGTATATCAGCGGCATTACCGTATACTGGGCGCTTGCCCTCGGCATTATCATGATGCTCGTGATATTTTTCCTGCCGAACGGCGTTCTGGGATATCTCGACCGGTTCCTGAAAAAGAAGGCACGGGCGAGATAATGTGTTCAAGGAGTTTCTCGTGCTGGAAGTAACAGCCTTATCGAAATCATTCGACGGCTTCAAGGCCGTCAATAATGCCAGCCTGTCCGTCAAGGACGGCGAGGTGGTGGCGGTTATCGGCCCGAACGGCGCCGGAAAGACCACGCTTTTCAACCTGATAACCGGGGTCATACGGCCCGACGGCGGAAAGGTTGTGTTCAGGGGGAAGGACATAACGGGGCTCAAGCCCTACCAGGTGTGCCGCAGGGGAATATCGCGCTCGTTCCAGGTGGTCAACGTGTTCCCCCGCCTGAGCGTTTTCGAGAATGTCCAGGTGTCCGTGCTGTCGCGGCAGAAGAAGACGTGGAACCTGTTCGCTCCGTCGTCGAAATTTGCTGTCGCTGAGACGGAGAAGATACTGGAGAACGTCGGCCTTACGGATGTAGGGGATGCCACGAGCGCCGCCTTATCCCACGGGGAACGCAAGGTGCTCGAGATAGCCATCGCGCTCGGCGGGAACCCTGAATTCCTGATACTCGATGAGCCCACGGCAGGCATGTCGCCGGAAGAGACATCGCGGTGTATCGATCTTATCAGGCAGCTCAAGGAAAAACTGGGGATAACCATCCTTTTCTGCGAACACGACATGGAGATCGTGTTTTCCATTTCGGACAGGATCATGGTCATGGTGCACGGGTCCACAGTGATCCAGGGAACGTGCAACGAGGTCAGGTGCTGCCAGGAGGTGCAGGACGCATATCTTGGCGGGAGCGACGTATGCTTGATGTAGGCGGGATAAATACATATTACGGGCTGAGCCACATCCTTTTCGACGTTTCTCTCAACGTGAAGGCGGGTGAGGTGGTCGGCCTGCTCGGCCGCAACGGTGCTGGCAAAAGCACGACCATGAAGAGCATCATGGGTATCGTGCCCCCGAAGAGAGGGACGATCAGCCTCAAGGGCAAGGACATAACGGGGCAGAAACCTTTTCTGTCTTTCCGCCAGGGCATAGGGTATGTCCCGGATGACAGGCGGGTCTTTGCGGACCTGAGCGTCGACGACAACCTGGAGATAGTCCACCAGCGCGGCAGGGATTGGGACAAAGACAGGGTTTACGCGATCTTTCCTGCTCTGAAGGAGATACGGTCGCGCCGGGCGGGGCACTTGAGCGGCGGCGAGCAACAGATGCTCACCATAGGGCGGGCATTGATGGGAAGCCCGGAACTTCTTCTTCTCGACGAACCGACCGAAGGACTGGCGCCGCTTATCGTGCGTGACCTCGAGCAGCAGATCATGAAACTCAAGGATGCCGGGATCAGCATTCTTCTGTCGGAACAGAACGTCAGATCGGCGCTGAGAATGATCACGCGCGCTTATGTCATCGACAACGGCAGGATCCGTTTCGAAGGGACGGTGGCAGAACTTGAGGCGAACGACGAGGTAAAGCGAAAATATCTTATGATCTGACACGGATTTGACCGTTTTTGTCTTTCCTTTATACCGTTTTTTTTATAAAATTAATTATGTTCAAATACATTTCCAGGCTGAAGAAGGTCCTCTTCGCCGTTTTCTTCGCATTGGCGCTCACCCTTGCCTTTACAGTCCCGGTCGCCTACAGTTTCGGGGACCTTGGAATGGTCGTCGAACGCATCAAGGATGCGAATTCGATCCGATGCCCCGTCTGCGGCCGTGCGATCACCCCCGGTATCATCCACACCGATGCCCCGGCGGTCGTTAAGGAAAAGCTCAAGACGGCACTTACCGACCGGGATGTGGGGTATTTCGACGGGATAAAAAAGGGCCAGCCGTACATCCACATCCTCATTTACCGTTTTGAGGAAAGGAAAGGCGGCAACTTTGCCGTTGAAAAACCTGCTTCTGTCGCGTTTCACATGCACCTCATGAAGGACGGGGCCCTCGGCAGGGTCTTCGAGTATTCCGAGGAACAGAAGGCCCTGATGCAGAACGTTCTCACGATGGGCAAGTTCCTGAAGAGGGGCGGGAAGTGGGTCACGGCCGATGAACTGGCAGAAGAAGGCATCAATGCCGGGCTCGATCAATTCTTAATTGAACCGAAGGGGACATCGGGGACGGACGAGTGAAACCGCTTTTCGCGATGGACCTGATGGGCGGCAGGACTGTTCGTCTCAGGAAGGGTGATTTTCACGAGGTAACCGTCTATTCCGACGATCCTCCCGGGATGATTCGCGACATGGTCCGCCGGGGGGCGCGGGATTTCCATATCATTGATCTCGACGGCGCACGGACGGGTACGCCTGCTCACGGGGAGATCATCCGTGAGATCCGCGGCATCGTCAAAGGCTACATGGAAGTCGGCGGGGGTATCCGCACCGAAGAGGTCATCACATACTACGGCGATATGGGGATCGACGGGGTCATAGTCGGGACGAGGGCCCTCGAGGACCCGGAATTTCTCGATAAACTCTCCGCATTCAAGAATATAGTGTTCGGCCTCGATCTTCTGGACGGCAGGCCCATGGCCAGGGGATGGAAGAGCGCGGTGGACCGCGACGTCCCCTCACTTCTCAGGGATGCGGAACGCATCGGCATCATGGCCGTGCTCTGCACGAGCATCGAACGGGACGGGATGCTCACCGGACCAGACCTCGAAGGGCTTCAAAGACTTTCAGAAATGACGAGGCTCCCCCTTATAGCATCGGGCGGGGTATCGAAGATAGACGATGTCCGTCTGCTTAAAGAAATGGACGTCTGGGCTGCGATAATAGGCAAAGCCTTCTACGAGGGGTTCATCGGTATCGAAGAGGCGATGGGCTATGCTGGCTAAGAGAATAATACCGTGCCTCGACGTCCGGGAGGGCAGGGTTGTCAAGGGAACCAATTTCCTCGAGCTCAAAGATGCGGGCGACCCCGTCGAAAATGCCAAGGCATATGAAGAGCAGCTTGCGGACGAGCTGTGTTTCCTCGATATCACCGCCTCCCATGAGAAGAGACGGACCATCATCGATGTGGTCGAACGGGTCTCGCACGAGGTGTTCATGCCGCTTACGGTCGGCGGGGGCATACGCTCCATCGATGACATCCGGGACATTCTCCGGGCGGGGGCCGACAAGGTCACCGTCAATACAACTGCGGTCGAGAACCCGGAATTTATCGGGGAGGCGAGCGATATTTTCGGAAGCCAGTGCATCTGTGTGGCGATCGATGCCAAGCGGACCGCGACGGGGAACGGTTTCGAGGTTTACACGTATGGAGGCCGCAAGGGAACGGGCATCGATGCGATAGGCTGGGCAAAAAGGGCTGAAGAGCTCGGCGCGGGGGAGATACTGCTCACCAGCATGGACCGGGACGGCACAAAGATCGGCTTCGACATCGAGCTGACCCGGACAATTGCGGAGACCGTCAATATTCCCGTCATTGCGTCCGGTGGGGTGGGGACGCTTGAGCACCTGTACGACGGGCTCGCCCTCGGGAAGGCCGACGCTGTTCTTGCCGCATCGATATTTCATTACCGGGAATTTACCGTCGTCGACGCCAAGAGGTATCTTCAGGAGCGCGGCGTTAATGTCAGGCTGTAGGGCCTGGACATACTCTGAATAGATGAGGACCAGCATGGAAGGCTTGAAATGGGATGAGAAGGGCCTTATGCCCGCGGTTGTGCAGGATGCGAACACAAGAGAAGTGCTTATGGTCGCCTACATGAACAACGAAGCGTTCGACCTGACGATAAAGACGAAAAAGGCGCACTTTTACTCGCGTTCACGGCAGAAACTGTGGCTGAAAGGCGAAAGCTCCGGCCATACGCAGGAGGTAAAGGAGGTCCGCATCGACTGCGACAACGATACGGTCCTTTTGCTCGTGGATCAAAAGGTCGCGGCCTGCCATACCGGCTATTTCAGCTGTTTCTATCGTGCCTGGGACGACGAATGGAAGATCGTCGGGACAAAGGTCTTCGACGAAAAAGACGTGTATGGTGAAAAGAAGACCGATTGATAAGGCCCTGTCGTTCTTCAATACATGTTTCTGCACAGGATATATACCCGTCGCACCCGGCACGTTCGCGTCTGTTTTTGCGGCCGTCCTGATCTATTTTTTTCCGGGGGCCCTCACCAGTTTTTATTTTGCAGGCTTCTGCGTCGTATTCGGTACAGCCACTGTTAACACAGAGAGGTACGAGGGAAAGGACCCCGGGCATATCGTTATCGACGAATTCGCCGGAATGTGCGTGGCGATGGCAGGGCACAGGGCGTCTCTGGTCAATATTTTGATCGGTTTTGTCCTGTTCCGCATCTTTGACATTGCCAAGCCGTTCCCGATTAACCGGGCGGAAAGGCTGCCAGGGGGCTACGGAGTGATGGCTGACGACGTCCTGGCAGGGATCTTTGCAAACATTCTCCTTCTTGCCTTAACGAGGTTGATATGAAAGCAGAAACAACTATCGTCAGACGGCTTACCAGACACTCGCTCAGCCTGTGCGCCGCCGAATCCTGTACGGGAGGGTTCGTTGCGGAGCGCATCACGAGCGTGCCGGGGGCATCTGCCTGCTTTGAAGGCGGTTTTGTCACGTACAGCAACGCGGCCAAGACGCGCCTTATCGGGGTACCGGAAGAATTGATCGCAAAACACGGGGCGGTAAGCAGCGAGACGGCCCGCGCGATGGCCGAGGGGGCCCGCGAAAAACTGGGTACGGATATGTCCGTTGCCATCACCGGTATCGCCGGGCCGACCGGGGGCACACCCGATAAGCCTGTGGGCACCGTGTACATGGCTGTTGCCCGGGAAGGGAAGACCTCGGTCCGTACTTTTCTTTTTTCCGGAACACGCCACCGGATCCGAAGACAGGCGGTCGAGGAGGCGCTGAGGTTCGTGCTTGATGCAACGGAAGAAACGTCGGGGAGCTTATGAGATGCTTTCTTGCTTTTGAGATACCGGCGGACGTCAAGGAGTGCCTGGCCGGGGTGTCCCGTGCGATGGCGAAGACAATGCCGGGGGTACGATGGGTCAAACCGGAAGGTCAGCACATAACGATCCATTTCTTCGGGGAAATATCGGAGGAAAAGGTAGAAGAAATTCAGGATGTTCTTAAAGGCTGCGGCCCTTACGAAAAGGTCATGGCATCGCTAAAAGCGGTCGATGCCTTTCCCGGCAAAAAGCGGCCGCGCGTCATTGTGGCTACCCTCGACGAAGGAGTTGACATCATCCGCTCGATATACCATGATATAGTGGACCGCCTCACAGCCCTGGGTTACGAGGAAGAAAAACGGGGGTACACCCCCCATATTACCTTTGGCAGGATGAAAATACCGGCACCCATTCTGGAAAGAGACATCGTTCGTCTGGAATGCCCGCGGTTCGCAATCGATCGAATAGTTTTTTTCAAGAGCATTCTCGGAAGAGAGGGTGCAACATACGAGCCCCTCTTCACAGTGCATTTTAAGGCCGTCCCGCAGCCATAAGACGGGGCGGCAACGCGGAAGAGCACGACGTAAAAAAGGAGAGACATGAACCCGAAGACAACAAAGGGAGGCAGCGACTTGAAAGAGGAGAGCAACAAAGGAAAGGCAGTCGATATGGCGGTGTCCCAGATCGAGCGTCTCTTCGGAAAAGGCGCGATCATGAAACTGGGAGAGAGGGCCCTCGAGGCCGTCCCTGTCGTTTCAACGGGCTCTCTTGCGCTCGACCTCGCGCTCGGGATCGGCGGCCTTCCCCGCGGGCGGGTCATCGAGATCTTCGGGCCGGAGGCCTCGGGCAAGACGACGCTCGCCCTGCAGGTTGTCAGCGAGATCCAGAAAACGGGGGGTATTGCGGCATTCATCGATGCCGAGCACGCGCTTGACGTCAGTTACGCACGCAGGATCGGCGTCAATACAGACGATCTTCTCATATCGCAGCCGGACACCGGCGAGCAGGCCCTCGAGATAGGGGAGATCCTCGTCCGCAGCGGCGGCGTGGACGTGGTGGTTGTCGACTCTGTTGCAGCGCTCGTCCCGAGGGCGGAGATCGAGGGGGAAATGGGCGATTCCCACATGGGCCTTCAGGCGCGGCTCATGTCGCAGGCCCTGCGGAAACTCACGGCGATCACGAGCAAATCGATGACGACCGTCATATTCATTAACCAGATACGCCAGAAGATCGGCATCATGTTCGGGAACCCCGAGACGACAACCGGCGGGAACGCCCTGAAGTTCTATTCCTCGGTGCGCCTCGATATCAGGCGCACCGGGGCGATCAAGGACGGCCAGGAAGTGGTCGGCAACCGGACACGGGTCAAAATAGTAAAGAACAAACTGGCACCACCCTTCAGGGAAGTGGAGTTCGACATCATATTCGGTGAAGGGATATCACGCGAAGGCGATGTCATTGACCTCGCAGTCGACATGGGCATCGTCGAGAAAGCGGGGACCTGGTATTCGTACAATGATGCACGGATAGGCCAGGGAAGGGAAAACGCCAAGGAATACATGAAGACGCATCCCGAGACCATGAAGGAGATCGAAGGCAGGATCGGTGAGCAGGCCGGGATCAAGAAGGGAGACGAGTGACATCACGAGAGTTAAGACGCAAGTTCCTTGAGTATTTTGAACGGAACAGCCATACGATAGTCCCCAGTTCGGGTTTGTTGCCGGAAAAGGACCCCACGCTCCTTTTTGTCAATGCGGGGATGGTACAGTTCAAGAACCTTTTCCTCGGCGTGGAGAAAAGACAGTACAACAGGGCGACGTCCTGCCAGAAGTGCGTCCGCGCAGGCGGGAAGCACAACGACCTCGACAATATCGGCAAGACCCTCCGTCACCATACGTTCTTCGAGATGCTGGGGAACTTCTCGTTCGGCGATTACTTCAAGAAGGACGCGATCGCCTACGCGTGGGAATTTCTGACGAAAGAGGCCGGCCTCGACGAATCGAAGATGTGGGTGACCATATTCCGCGAAGACGACGAAGCCGAGGAACTCTGGAAGAAGACCGGTGTCAGGCCCGACAGGATAGTGCGGCTCGACGAAAAGGACAATTTCTGGTCGATGGGCGACGAGGGCCCCTGCGGCCCGTGTTCGGAGATCCTCTACGACCTCGGTCCCGAGGTCGGCTGCCGGCAGCCCGCATGCAAGGTCGGCTGCGACTGCGACCGCTACCTGGAGATATGGAACCTCGTTTTCATGGAATTTGACAGGAGCGCCGACGGGTCGATGAAGAAGCTGCCCAGGCCGTCCATAGACACCGGTATGGGGCTCGAGCGCATAACCTCGATTATGCAGGGCAAGATCGGGAACTACGAGACGGACCTTTTCGTGCCCATCATCCGGCGGATCGAGGACATTGCAGGCTGTGCCTACGGCGAGAACGAAAAGAACGACATAGCGATACGCGTCATCGCGGACCATGCGCGCGGCGCCACGTTCATCATAAACGACGGCGTCCTCCCGTCGAAGGACGGCAGGGGATATGTCTTACGAAGGATCATCCGGCGCGCCTTGAGGTACGGCAGGAAGCTCGGCATACAGAAAGAGTTCCTCAACGAGCTGACGAAGAACGTTGTGGACATCATGGAAGATGCGTATCCCGACATAAAGAACAACCACGCGTACATAATGCGCGTCATAAAGGGTGAAGAGGAAAGGTTCATCGAGACGCTCGGAATGGGCATGAAACTCTACGAGGAGTTTACCCGGGGGCTTAAAAGCAGGGGCGACAGGGCCATTCCGGGGGACCTCGTGTACAAGCTTTACGATACGTACGGGTTCCCGGTCGACATCACGACCGATATGGCCGATGAGGACGGGCTTGCCGTAGACAAGGACGGCTTCGAGAAGGCCCTTGCCGAACAGAAGGAGCGCTCGAAAACGGGTTCCCAGATCAAGGGCGAAGAGTGGAACGAGGGGCACCTCGCGATATTGCAGACGGGGCTGTCCAGCGTGTTCACCGGGTATGAGACCTTGCAGGACGAGGGTGTCGTTCAGGCGATCCTTGTCGGCAATGAGATCGTCGAGCAGATAGGGGAAGACCAGGAGGGCGAGCTTTTTCTCACAAAAACTCCGTTCTATGCCGAAAGCGGCGGGCAGATCGACGATTCCGGGGCCGTGATTATCACGTCGGGCAACGTGCTGGCGCGCGTGACAGGCGTCGCCAAGGTCAAGGAAGACCTCTTCGCGCACAGGGTGATCATGGAATCCGGCACCCTGCGGCGCGGCGATGCCGTTTCCCTTGCGGTCGACGAGGAAAAGAGGAAAGGCACATCCCGCAATCACACGGCGACGCACCTCCTCCAGTATGCCCTGCGGCAGGTCCTCGGTGACCACGTGAAGCAGTCGGGCTCTCTCGTAGAGCCCGGCCGTATGCGCTTCGACTTCACGCATTTCGAGGCGATGAAAGACGAAGAGATACGCCAGGTTGAAGATATTGTCAACGAGAAGATAATGGACTGCGTCCCGGTCATCGTGAACGTCAAAAGCCGGGAAGAGGCAATACGGGAAGGCGCGACGGCGCTTTTCGAGGAGAAATACGGGGAGACGGTCCGTGTCATATCGATCGGCGATTTTTCCCGTGAGCTTTGCGGCGGTACGCATGTCAGGAATACGGGACAGATAGGCAGCCTCTATATCCTGAGCGAGAGTTCCCTCGCGTCGGGTGTGCGCAGGATCGAGGCAACGACGGGCATGGGGGCCCTGGCGTACAAGCGCAGGGTCGAGGGGACCTTGAGGTCCATTGCCAGAAAGACAAATATAGAATTTGACCGCGTCGAGTCGCGGGTCGAGTCGCTCCTCGACGACCTGGCATCGAGGGAGAAGGAGCTCGCGCATTTCAAGCAGGACATCGTTGCCGGCCGGGTCGACGGGGCCATCGCTGAGGCGCCCGATATCGGCGGCGTCCGGGTCGTGACCCTCTTCGTGGAGAATGCGAGCGCGGAAGACTTAAGGAAGGTGACGGATGTCGTACGGTCCCGGGTCAGGGACTGCATCGTCGTCGTGGGAACTGAAACCGGGAACGACAAGGGGCTCATCGTCGCATCGGTCAGTAAGGATGCCCAGAAGACTTACAGTGCCGGCAAGATCATAAGGAACCTCACCGCTCATTACGGAGGCAAGGGGGGAGGGAACCCCAACACGGCGCAAGGCGGGGTCCCGGGTGTCAAAGTGCGGGAATCCCTCAAAAACGTTGTACAATTCATCGGCAATTAGTATGATGACCTGAAAAAGGGCGGAAGGATGAAAAGATACGCGGACAACCTGCGGAGCGTGCACCTCTTTTCAAATCTCAAGGACAACGACCTTGAGACCATCTCCCGGATACTCTACATGAACACGTATCACCGGGGACAGCTTATTTTTCAGGAAGGCGAAGAAGGGAACGCCCTGTTCATCGTCCTCTCCGGCAAGGTAAAGATCAGCCTGTATGACGAGGAAGGCCGGGAGTATGTCCTTGACGAGATCGGGAAGGACGGGTTCTTCGGGGAGCTTGCCCTCATTGACGAACTGCCGCGCTCAGCAAACGTTATTGCGATGGAGACGTGCGACCTCCTTATCATCAGGAGGAATGATTTCATGAGGCTCCTGATGGAGAACCCCTCTATCTCGATCAATATCCTGAAGGTGATGGCGGGCAGGCTGCGTGCGGCCGACACGAGAATAAAATGGCTTGCATTTTTGAACGTCGAGGGGCGTGTTCTCAGATACCTTCTCGATATCGCGCAGAGGACCGGGATCAGAATGAAGGATTATATCATTATAGAAAAAGGGCCCACGCAAATAGAGATAGCCAACTCATGCGGCTGTTCCCGGGAGACCGTTTCCCGCATGATGACCCTGCTTGTCAAAAAGGGCATCCTGAGCGTCCGCAGAAAACAATACACCCTGTACCCTGAAACACGGACATATTAGTTGAATGCTAAACGGGACCGCATGAAAAGATCGTTACGTATCGGCCTTGCCCAGGTAAATGCCACGGTCGGCGACCTCGCCGGCAACAGCGCGAGGGTCCTCGACTTTGCAGAAAGGGCCCGCGAGAACGATGTCGATATTGTCGCCTTTCCCGAACTCGTCATAACAGGGTACCCTCCCGAGGACCTTCTGCTCAAGAAGGGTTTCATCGATGCCAACATAAAAACGGTGAAGGACCTTGCGTCGAAGATAGACGGGCCCGTGGTCGTTATCGGTTTTGTCGACTCCTCGGTGCGCGGCATATACAACGCGGCCGCCGTCATCTACAAGCGCAGGATACGGGGTGTTTACCGCAAAAGATTTCTCCCGAACTACGGCGTCTTTGATGAGAAACGGTATTTTATCCCGGGAGAGCGGCCGCGCGTTTTCCGTTTCGGGAACGTTGTCTTCGGGGTTGCTATCTGCGAGGACACCTGGTTCAAAGGCCCGCCCATATCGGAGATGGCCCGGATGGGGGCGGGATTGATATTCAATATCAACGCGTCCCCGTATCACAGAGGCAAGATATACGACCGGGAAGACATTGTCCGGAAAAGGATCCGGGAAAATCATGTCTGGGTAGCCTATGCCAACCTCGTCGGCGGGCAGGACGAGCTTGTTTTTGACGGCCAGAGCTTTGTTATGGACAGGTCGGGTACCATCGCAGCCAGTTGCCGGGCATTTGAGGAAGATCTCCTCATCATGGATATTGACGAAAAAGCCCTCGTGAAACGGTCTTCGTCTTCAGGAGTGGATAGTGCGTTTGTGACGAATGTCGCGGGCGTCTTAAAGGACAAAAAGCCGAAAAAGCCGGCCGGGACACACCCTGTCATCCGGCTCAATCCCGCCGAAGAGGTATACGAGGCCTTGAAGCTCGGCCTTCACGATTATGTCGGGAAGAACGGGTTTAAGGGGACCATCATCGGCCTGTCGGGCGGCATCGACTCGGCGCTTGTCGCCGCGCTCGCCGTCGATGCGCTGGGCGGGGAGAACGTCACGACCGTTTTCATGCCTTCGAAGTATACGTCGCGCGAGTCCCGCGAAGACGCCTATCAGCTCGCGGGCAATCTCGGGGCCCGCATCATCGACATTCCCATAGACGGCATTCTCGCGGGTTATCTCGAGAACCTGAAAACCCTGTTCGCGGGGATGAAGGAAGATATAACGGAAGAGAACCTGCAGGCGCGTATACGCGGCAATATCCTGATGGCGCTTTCGAACAAGTTCGGCTATCTTGTTCTGACGACCGGCAACAAATCGGAAATGAGCGTGGGATACGCGACGCTTTACGGGGACATGGCGGGGGGGTTTGCCGTGATCAAGGATGTCCCGAAGACGATCGTGTACGAGATATGCGCATGGCGGAACGGGCAGGCGCCCGTCATCCCGGAGAGGATCCTCACCAAGGAACCGACGGCGGAACTGAAAGCGGGCCAGAAAGACAGCGACAGCCTCCCGCCGTACGATCATCTCGATCAGATATTGAAAAGATATGTGGAGGAGGACAAGGAACCGACAGCCCGTGATTTCCCCGTTCTGCCCGCAGCGGAGATCGCCCGCGTGCTCAGGATGGTCGATTTGAGCGAATACAAGCGGCGCCAGTCCCCCCCCGGGATAAAGATCACCCCGAAGGCCTTCGGAAAAGACCGCCGGATGCCTATCACCAACAGGTTCAAGCCTTCGCAATGATGAGCACCCTTCAGCCGCGCCCGCCCTATTCCTTCGCGATTATCGTATCGTAAAGCTCCGGCTGCCTGTATGTATCTTAGGCCCCTGCCCTATAAAGTTTTTCTATTTTTTCCTATCATTTATTTCGGCGGTGGTATATATATGGTTTTAATACAACAATACCAAAAAAAGGAGGTGAAACAGCATGAAGAAGGCATTGGTTTTTATTTTCGCACTGGTGATCGGTCTTTCCTTAACATTGACAGGCTTTGCCGCCGACGAGAAAAAGGCGACACCTGCAACCCCGGCGACACCCGCGGGCCCGGCCACTCCGCCGGAAAAGGTTGACGCACCGAAGGAAAAACCGGTAAAGAAAGCCAAAAAGGCAAAAAAGCCGAAAAAAGCCAAAAAGGTGAAAAAAGCAAAAAAGGCAGCCCCTCCCGAGGAGAAGCCGGCAGAGGCAAAATAAGCGGTTAACCGGAGAAAAGCAAAAATGTTAAGGGGAGAAGAACTTCTCCCCTTATTTCATTCTGAAATATCCGGGCAATCCTGTCTGTACCCCCGCTTCCCTGACTTTTTTGGAGACAGTGCCGGGGAGTTCCCGCTACCGCCTCTTTGTCCGGCACATGACGATCTATGGTATAATACGCGCACGAATGAGAAAGATAATTATCGATATCGACAACACCCTGTGGGATTTCGCCCCGGCCCTTTATGCCCGGCTTCACAAGATCCATCCGGGGTTCCCCGACCCCTCGCAATGGCATTCATGGAGTTTCTGGAAAGGGCTCATTTCACCGGAAAGACTTTATCGTGCCATCCGGGACGTTCATATGGAGCAGGACCGTTTCCAACCGTACAATGAGGCCCGGGGGTTTCTGGGCAGGCTCAAGGAAAACGGTTTTTATATCGTGATCGCCAGCCACAGGGAAAAAGAGACCCTTCCTGCCACGCGCAGGTGGCTCGAGAAGAATGCCCTTCCCTTTGACGAGATACACTTAAGCTACGACAAGTCCGTCCTTTTCGACTGGTGCTGGGCCATCATCGATGACAGCCCGGTGACCCTCGACAAGGCGCGCTCGGCCGGCATCATCCGCGCCGGCCTCAAAAACCCCTGGAACGAACGCGAAGACCACCCCCTGTTTGCCAGTCTGCACGAGATCTACGACTACCTCCAAACGAAATGCGCGTCGGGTAAGTAAAAAAAGAGACTCTCACACCCTCACGCCTTACAAATAAGAAAGCCCCCGCCGCCTTTCGGCAAACGGAGGCTCAAAGTTCGATACAGAATACTTATTTGATAGCCTTATGATACGACTGGAGCGATTTTACCTTGATCTCGCCCTTGTTTGCGAGGGAGGCCTTGATGCCTTCGGCGGTCGCCTTTGCAGCTGCAGCTGTCGTAATGTAGGGAATCTTGTATTTGATGGCCGTCTTGCGTATGTAGGAGTCGTCATACTTGCTGCTCTTGCCGGAAGGCGTGTTGATGACGAGCTGGATCTCCTTGTTGTGAATGGCGTCGACAATGTTCGGCCTGCCTTCGTGGACCTTCTTGACGAGCCTGCTCTTGACCCCGTGCCCGGCAAGGAATTTATGGGTGCCTTCGGTCGCTATGATGGTGAAGCCCATTTTGACGAGCTGCTTCACGACATCGAGGACCTCCGCTTTGTCCTGGTCAATGATAGTCACAAGGACATTTCCCGACCGGGGCAGCCTCTGGCCCGCCGCCTCCTGGGATTTGGCGAATGCAAGCCCGAAGGAATTGGCCATTCCGAGCACCTCGCCGGTCGATTTCATCTCGGGGCCGAGTGTCGGGTCAACCTCGGGGAACATGTTGAAGGGGAAGACGGATTCTTTGACCCCCACGTGCGGGTATTGCTTATGCGTGAGGTCCATGTCCTTCAGTTTTTTCCCGAGCATGAGCCGGGTCGCGATGCGTGCCATCTGGACGCCGGTCACCTTCGAAACGAGGGGGACGGTCCGGCTTGCCCGCGGGTTTGCCTCGAGGATATAGACCTTGTCATGAGAGATGGCGTACTGGATGTTCATGAGGCCGACGACCTTGAGCTCCTTCGCCAGCTTCTTCGTGTATTCGTTGATCGTCTCGATATGTTTTTCTGACAGGGTCTTTGGCGGTATTGCGCAGGCGCTGTCGCCGGAATGTACACCGGCAAGCTCGATGTGTTCCATAATGGACGGGACGAATGCGTCCTTGCCGTCGGAGATGGCGTCCGCCTCGACCTCTATCGCGGCTTCCAGGAATTTATCAATGAGGATCGGCCTGCCGGGTGTGATATCGACAGCGGCATTTACGTACGACTTGAGCATTTCATCGTCGTAGACCACCTCCATGCCCCGCCCTCCGAGGACGTAAGACGGGCGGACCATAAGGGGGTACCCGATGCGCCGCGCAGCCTCGAGGGCCTCTTCGAGCACGACGGCCGTTCCGCTTTCCGGCTGGGGGATGCCGATCTTTTTTATTATCTGGCTGAACCGCTTGCGGTCCTCGGCTATGTCGATGCTCTCGGGCGACGTTCCGAGTATCTTCACCCCTGCGTCCTCGAGCTGCCGCGCGAGGTTGAGCGGCGTCTGGCCGCCAAACTGGACGATGGCGCCGATCGGTTTTTCCTTCTGGTAGATGCTCAGGACGTCCTCCACGGTGAGCGGCTCGAAATAGAGCTTGTCCGATGTGTCGTAGTCCGTGGAGACCGTTTCGGGGTTGCAGTTGACCATTATTGATTCGTATCCCTCATCCCGGAGAGTGAAGGCGGCGTGAACGCATGTGTAGTCGAACTCGATGCCCTGGCCGATGCGGTTGGGGCCGCCGCCTAAGATCATGACCTTCTTGCGTTTGCTGACCGCAACCTCGTCGGGGGCGTTGTACGTCGAATAATAATAGGCTGCATCGGCCCCGCTGACCGGCACCTTACACCAGGCCTCGTTCTTCCCCAACGCTGAGCGCCTGCGCCGTACCTCGGTCTCCGGTATGTCGAGGATCATGGACAGGTACCTGTCGGAGAACCCGTCCTCCTTTGCCTTTATGAGAAGGTGGTCGGGAAGGGAGCCGCCCTTGTGCTTCAGCATCTCCTCTTCGAGGTCGAGAAGCTCCTTCATCTGCCCGATAAACCAGTGCTTGATCTTCGTCTTCTCGAAAAGCTCGTCGATCGTGGCGCCTTTTCGCAGCGCCTCGTACATGATGAACTGCCTTTCCGACGACGGCTCATTGAGAAGCCGCATCAGGTGATCGAGGGGCATCTCATTGAAATTCTTTGCGAAACCGAGACCGTACCTCTTCGTCTCGAGTGAACGGATCGCCTTCTGGAAGGCCTCTTTGTAGTTCTTGCCGATGCTCATCGCCTCACCGACGGCCTTCATCTGGGTCCCGAGCCTGTCTTCGGCTTCGCTGAACTTTTCGAATGCCCAGCGGGCAAACTTGATGACGACGTAGTCGCCGGACGGGACGTACTCGTCGAGCCCCGATCCGCGATAATACGGGATGTCCTTGAGGGTATACCCGCCCGCCAGCTTTGCGGAGATAAAGGCGATGGGGAACCCCGTCGCTTTCGACGCAAGGGCCGACGACCGCGATGTCCTCGGGTTTATCTCGATGACCACGATGCGGCCGGTTTCCGGGTTATGGGCAAACTGGATGTTCGTGCCGCCGATCACCTGTATCGCTTCAACGATCCGGTACGAATAGTCCTGAAGCTTTTTCTGGACCTCCTCGGAAATGGTGAGCATCGGCGCGCAGCAGAAGGAATCCCCCGTATGGACGCCCATCGGGTCTATGTTCTCGATGAAGCATACGGTGATCATCTTGTTCTCGGCGTCCCGGACGACCTCGAGCTCGAGTTCTTCCCAGCCGACCACCGCCTCCTCGATGAGTATCTGCCCGATGAGGCTTGCCGAGATGCCGCGGTTCGCTATGGTATTCAACTCGTCCTTGTTATAGGCTATGCCGCCCCCGGTCCCTCCCATTGTATAGGCGGGGCGGATAACGACGGGGTATCCCAGCCGGTCTGCAATGGCAAGGGCCTCTTCCACCGAGTAGGCGAGCGCGCTTTCGGGCATGGGGATGCCCAGTTTGGCCATCGTCTTTTTGAATTCGTCCCGGTCTTCGCCGCGTTCGATCGCATCGGCCTGAACGCCGATTATACGCACGCCGTGCTTTTCGAGTATTCCCTTCCGCGAAAGCTCGGCCGCGAGGTTAAGGCCTGTCTGGCCGCCCAGGTTCGGGAGCAGGCCCTGTGGCTTCTCTTTTTCTATTATCTTTTCAATGACCTCTATCGTAAGCGGTTCGACGTACGTCCTGTCGGCCATGCCCGGGTCGGTCATGATCGTGGCGGGATTCGAGTTTACAAGAACTATCTTATACCCGGCGGCACGCAGGGCCTTGCATGCCTGCGTTCCCGAATAGTCGAATTCACATGCCTGGCCGATGATGATCGGGCCGGAACCGATAATGAGCACTTTTTCAATGCCTTTGATCCTGCTGGGTTTTTTCATGGGGGGATTTCCTTTCGGATTTGCTCTGCATCGTAACAAAAGAACGTGAGCGAGTCAAGGGTTTTCAGGCCATGGCAAGGGCCCCCGTGCATCACATTGCCCGTATTTTTTGTATTGTTGATCGGTTTTTGCGGTCAAAGGACATATTTGCATCGAATCGCTGCCATTCAGCGTGTTTCTTGACCGGATTGTCATCGTTCAACGAACAAATTTGTATCAGATTGCCTGATTGAATGGCGGTGAAGCGGGGTCCTTGAGCGACTGTTGGGCCCTTGCGCCCGGGAGGGTAAGGCAGAAGACGAGAATGACCGCAAACAGCACGATCTTCAGGAATACAGCCCCCCTTCCCATAGACCTTCGTTTTCTGAAAGAAATGGGTGCAAATTGCATTGTATTGAGATCGGAATATTTCTTTCTCGGTTTTCTTGCTGTGTGCAAGATGATCAGCAGGCCGAGGATGGCGACAAGAACAGAAAAGAATTGCCGCGTCCCTGGGTTCAAGGCAAGATGGCCGGATGATACACCGAAATAATCGATAATAAAAGACCCGAGCCCGGACCAGAGGAAGAACTGGCCCGTTGTCTTGCCCCGGCCGCTTTCGGCGCGCCCCGCAATGACGAGAAGGATAAAGAATACGATGAGGCCCTTGAGCGCCTCGTACAGCGCTACGGGATGCCTGAACCCTTCAATGCCGGGGTATCTGACCCCCCACCACGCGCCGGTGACGGACCCGTACAGTTCACCGTTCAGATGGTTGCCGATCCGGACCATGAGGAGCAGAAGGCAAAACGGGACGATAACCTCGTCGGCGATGGCAATGAACTGTTTCCTGTAGAGCAGGGAAAACAGAAGGACCCCCGCCATCAACCCTGCCACGACCCCCGTTATCGCCATCCCGCCGTGCCAGAACGATGCCATTTCCAGGTACTTGCCGTTGAACACGCTTCGTTCATAGATAAAAACGTCAAAAGCGCGTCCGCCCAGCAGACTGAAGACGGCTAGAATAAGCGAAAGATCGAGGGCCCGTGACGAGGATATCCCGATGTATCCGCGCCGGACGATCAGCCATAGAAAGATAAAGACGAACCCTATCGCATATGCAAGCCCGTGGTACCAGAGACTGATCCCCGATATTGCGGCGAATGCCGGATCGGTATTGAGGACATAGGGCCCGTCGAATAAGATTGCAACCCCCCTGACAGATGAGCTTATAGTTTTCCCGTTTCTCTCATTCTCCTATTCCCGCAGAGCCGTTGTCAACCGAAGAATAAGCGAGACCCTCCCGTTGCGGGAGGGAATTGAGGGGCGTGAGAACTAAATGGGGTGGTATGGGGGGTTATGCTTCAGATTTTTCGAAAGCGTCCTTTGGTGCGTTGCAGATCGGGCAACTCCAATCGTCCGAAAGCGATTCAAACGGGGCCTTCTCTACGCTTTCATCGTATTTGTAACCGCATATTGAACATGTGTAGACCATAATACAAGCCTCCTTGATGTTTTTTTAAGACCTTTCTTTTTCGGCAGCCGCGCAGTCTCCACAGATACCGTAGAAATCAACATGGTTGCCGACTATCTTAAATCCATGCTTCTCATCCTCGGTGAGCCCGAGCGGAAATTCGGTAAAAATGTCCACGACTTTGCTGCATTGTGTGCAGATCAGGTGATGGTGCGGCCCGACATTGGGATCGAACCGCTTTTTCGCGGGGTCTATGGAAAGCTCCACGACCCTTCCCTGTTCTTTCAGAATTTCCATCGTATTGTAGACGGTTGCCAGGGACATCGTGGGAAACTCGCCGCGCAGAGACCCGTATATGTCGGCTGCACTGGGGTGTGTCACATTTCCGTCGAGGTATTTCATTATCGCTATCCTCTGCGGTGTCATCTTCATCGACTTATGCTGATCTATCTCCATATAATAACCATTATCAACTAATATAGAATACTAACTAAGAATAGTTCGTGTCAAGTACTTTTTTAAAGAATCTTTCAGCGGATATGTTTTTTCCGGAAAGCCCGGATCATCCGCCATCCAGCGTGGAATGTTCGGCCTTCAGAAACCAGGCGGCCGGGTCATCGAAATACTCCCCGGCGTCCCGGAGCGAGAGATAGTGCTCGTACTCGATGGACGACAGGAGTTCGAAAAAGGCCTTTTCACGCTCATCTGTCGAGGATGCGGCGAGCTGTTTGTAAAAAATAACGCCTTTTTCCTCAAATTCCGCCCCTGTCCTTATCGCCTCACGGTCATCCGCGTCGCCCACCCCCGCCTTGCCTGCATTCTTAAGCGCGTTCAACAGGATATCGCGGACGTTGGTCCGGTTAATGGTCAGCGGCAGCGTCTCAGGCCACCGGCCGCGGGCCGTCCATTCTTCGTGCAGTCGTTTCAACCTCTCGTAATGTTCCGCCTCATCCTCGGCGATACGTTCAAACATCGCCCTGCCAACGGGATTGTTCGTTCTTGCCGCATTCTTAAGATAAAAATCCCTCTCCCGGACCTCATTATTCAGCGCCACTTCCAGCGCCTTCACCCTTTCCCCGTTACCCATAACGCACCTCCCGTATAATTTGATTAAATATAGGGCCGGAAATGGAAAGAAGCAAGGTGACAGGCGATGGGCGATAGGCAATGGGGGATACAGGGTAATAGCTGAGGGGTGATCGGAACCGATAAACACGATGGGTAACGGGGTTTTCCTATTGCCCATAGCCCATTGCCTGTCGCCCGTTTTCTTTATATTATCAACCGGTCCGTGATCACTTCGTCTATCGTTTGTTTGCCGAGGAGGGCCATGAGGAGGCGGTCGATGCCGACACTGACACCGGTGCAGTCGTGCCGTATCGATCGAAGCGAATCGAGAAACGCCTGATCGGGGGGAAATTGCCGTTTTCCGAGGCGGGCCCTTTCGCAGTTGTCATTCTCGAAACGCCTGCGCTGTTCGGCGGGGTCGGTCAGTTCGCTGTAGCCGTTTGCAATTTCGAGGCCGCCGATGTACAGCTCGAACCGCTCGACCATGTTCGGCCTGTCGTTGCGCTTTTTTGCCATTGTCGAGATAGAAGAGGGCCACCCGTATATGAAATAGGGCCGGTCAGCCGGCAGCACGTTTTCTATCTCCTGTATGAAAACCTTGAAAAAAAGGCTGTTCCAATCATCTTTGTCGTCAATCCCCAAAAAACCCTTATCCTCAAGGGCGGCAAAGAGGGCGTCCCGGTCAAGAGGAAAAGGGTCGAAGCCCAGGATGTCCTCAAAAAGCCGGTCAAGCTCGTAGGTGGTGAAGGCGCCGGCGAACCTTCTCTTTTGTATCGCGGGAAGGCGTTCCGCGACATATCCGACGAGCTCGCCCGTCTCGGCCATGATATCCCGGCACGAACCTTCGCGGTACCATTCGAGCATCGTAAACTCAGTATTATGGACCTCTTTGAGGTCTTCGACCCTCCATACCTTGCAGATCTCGAAGATCCTTTCGTGTCCCGATCGCAGGAGTTTCTTGAGATTCATCTCGGGTGACGTGTGGAGGAAGAACGGTCCCTTTCCGGCAACCTGGACCTCAAGGGGATCGATGTGGGGGTCGGGCGGCGCGGTCGCCATAAGGTGCGCCGTCTCCACCTCGATGTAATCCCGCGCGTAAAAGAACTCGCGTGTGAGCCTCAGCACGTCATGCCGCGTTTTCAGGATGTCGATCATCCGCTGTGCAGGGTTGTTTGACATGGGCCCCCGTTATGCCAGATTATTGCAATTCACCGGGTAAATCAGTATACTGTGTCCGAGTCCCTACGGAGAGGTGACCGAGTAGGCCGAAGGTGCTCGCCTGCTAAGCGAGTGTACGGTGAAAGCTGTACCCAGGGTTCAAATCCCTGCCTCTCCGCCATTCACAATGCCCCTACCCGGAAGTTCGGGCCCTCCCTATCTTCCTTTCCAGGACATCTCTTAGTTCACGGAAGCTCTCTTCGAGTTCGGGCAATTTCTGCTGCATCGAAGGCAGGTCGTCCGCCTTTCCCCTGAGCTCCATCTCGTACGCGATCAGCCGGAGCCTTTCGGCGCCGATATTCGCCGCGGCACCTTTTATTGTATGGGCGCCGCGTTCAACTTTCCGGATATCGCCCGCCGCGGCATGTTCCTTTAATGTTTCGATCTGGCGCGGAGTGTCCTCGAGAAAGGCCTGCAGTACCGTTACCGCCAGTTCCCGGTCGTCCATGAGCAACTCGTCCATCACTTTATCGTCAAAGACCGGGGCCCCGCCTTTCTTTCCGGTGACTTTTGCCGGCGACCCGGGAGTGGACAACCCGTTGTCATCGGGGTTCGCCCATTTACGGATCATCTTCTCCAGTTCTTTCGGCATGACGGGCTTGCTCAGATAGTCGTTCATGCCGGCCTCGAGGCAGCGTTCTTTGTCCCCCTGCATGGCGTGGGCGGTCATCGCGATGATCGGCACCGCGTGGTCCCTGACCGGGGACCCGGGATCGCGTATGCGCCGCGTTGCTTCCAGGCCGTCCATCTCGGGCATCTGTACATCCATCAGCACGAGGCCATACGGGATCGTCTCGAGGGCCCGGACAGCCTCCGCGCCGTTCGCCACGGCATCGGAGCGAAAGCCCAGCCTCTTCAGGATTCCCATCGCCACCTGCTGGTTTGTGATATTGTCTTCCGCGATAAGGATTCTCAACCCGCTTCGCCGCATCTCACGGACCGTGTGGCGTGTCACTATGGGGGTTCCTTCCCCGCGATCTCCCGCGGATGCCAGAACGGTCTTGAGGCAGCCCAGGAGTTCGGACTGCCGGACGGGCTTCGTCAGGTACCCCGAAAAACCTGCTTCTTCCATTTTCCGGGCATCCCCGCGCTGCCCGAGCGAAGACAGAAGGACCGTTTGGGTGCCGGCGAGCTTTCCGTCGCTGAGGATCATCCGCCCGAGGGCGACACCGTCCATGCCGGGCATCTGGATATCGATGATCGTTACTCTGAACGGGTCTCCCTGTTCTGCGGCCGCATAGAGCAATTCGATCGCACCGGGGGCGTCACCCGCCTCGTTCACCCGTAACTCCCATGCCTTTAGCTGGCCCGCCAGGACCTCGCGGTTCGTCTTATTGTCATCGACTACGAGAACGCGAACGCCTTTGAGTTCCACGGAAGGCGTTCCCCGTTCCTGTTTCGTGTCGGGCTGTTTCGCAAAACGGGCGGTGAATGAAAATTCCGATCCCGCGCCGACGTCGCTTGCAAGCGTGATAGAGCCGCCCATCATTCCCACAAGCTCTCTGGCGATGGCAAGTCCCAGCCCGGTGCCTCCGTACTTGCGTGTTGTCGATGCATCGGCCTGTGTGAACTTCTCGAAGAGGATGGCCTGCTTGTCCGGGGGGATGCCGATGCCGGTGTCCTTGATGGAGAAGAGGATGCATGTCCCGCTTTCCGTCTCCGAAACGAGGTTCGCCCGGATGGCGACCTCTCCTTTGTGCGTAAATTTTACTGCATTGCCCGCAAGATTGGTGAGGACCTGGCGAAGGCGCCCGGGATCGCCGCGCAGGAAAGTGGGAACATCCGGGGAAACCCCGCAGATAAGTTCCAGTCCTTTTTCATGGGCCTGCGCGGACAACATCGTGGCGAAGTCATCGAGAAGGGAACGAAGATCGAAGTCCAGTTCCTCAAGCTCAAGCTTGCCCGCTTCTATCTTCGAGAAATCGAGGATCTGGTTTATAAGGGCGAGAAGCACCTCTGCACTCGACCGGACCGTTTCCGCATAGTGCCGCTGCTCATCGGTCAACTCCGTATCGAGCAGCAGACCAGCCATACCGATGACCCCGTTCATAGGGGTGCGGATCTCATGGCTCATGTTTGCAAGGAACTCGCTCTTCGCCGCGCTCGCCGCCTCTGCGAGTTCCCGGCCCTCGAGGATCTCCTTTTCCGCCTTCTTCCGGTCGGCGATATCGAAGAACGTTATGACGGCGCCCACCACTTCCCCGTTTAATATCTGGGGGTACGACCAGTACTCGGCGGGGAAACTGGTGCCGTCCTTGCGCCACAGCACCTCATCGTCGATGTGGATCTCTTTTCCCTGGCGGAACGCCCGGTATATGTTGCAGTCCTCGACCGGCATCGGGCGCCCGTCCGGCCATGCATGATGTATCAGATCGTGCATGTTCCTGCCGTGAAGGTCATCGACATGAGAATACCCGAGCATCTTGACGCATGACGGGTTCGCAAAGACGCAGTTGCCCTCAAGATCGATACCGTAAATGGCCTCGGCCGTCGAGTCAAGCAGGACGCGGACGCGTTCGTCACTGTCCCTCTGTTTTTTATCGGCTTCTTTCCTTTCGATGACCTTTCCTATACGCTCGCATATCGCGTTGATGAGGTCCGTTTCCTCTTTGAGGAACGGGCCCTCGTCGCGGTCGGCCATTTTATCGAGATAGCCTACCTCGACACATCCCCGCCTCTCCCCATTTACCATGACAGGAGCGTTCATCTTCCATTCACTTTCATGGAAATTTGAGGTCTTGAACTCCCTGCCGTCGAGGATTATCATTGCGTATGCCCTCTCGGCGTAGAACCATCCCGACGGGATCACGTCGGCAATGTGCTGCAGCATGGCATCAACGGCTTGATATTTTTCAACGCAGTTGGCCACGGAATAGAGGCACCGGAGTTCCTTCGTCCGTTCGCGCAGCGCCTCCTCGGCCATCAGCCGCTCGGTCACCTTCCAGACGGCTTCCATGAGGAGAGATACCTGGAGGACGTCCGTTTCGCCGTAATCGGTCTCTTTATTGGCCAGCCCGATGACCCCCGCTATCTCCGTATCCTTAAACACCGGGACGGTCATGAATTTGAGGAGGCCGACATGGCCTTCGGGGTACCCTTTCTTGAGGGGATGGCGGCCGGGGAAATCGTTGAGCACGATAGGCCTTCTCTGCCTGACGGCCTCACCCCAGACACCTGTTTTGTCAAGTTCGTACCGTGTCTGCGGATTGGCGACCGCGCACTCAGGCATGACGTCTTTTGACCATGTGTTGAGGATGAATTCCTTGCGGTCCTCGTGATAATAATAGATGTAACCGATCTTGCTCCCGGTGAGCTCGATCGCCTGTTCGAGAGCGTAGTCGAGGAATTCCTGGATGCTCTCCGAGGGGTGCTGCAGGATGTCGACGAGCCTTTTCAGGCGGGACACATTGCGGGTCAGCTCATCGTTGATGCTCTTCCTCTCGCTTATGTCACGCAGGTACGCGAGGATTGCGGGCCTGCCCCTGTACGTGATCGTGTTGGCCGATACCTCGATGTCAACGGGTGACCCGTCCTTCCTGATGCCCTTGAACTCGTACCTGCCCGGTACGGCCTCGCCTCTTTGCCGTTTCGTTGCGTAGCCAACCACCTTTTCGAGATCGTCGGGGTGGACGATGATGTATTGCCGCGTGCCCCTTATCTCGTCGGTACTCGAATATCCGAATATTTCCAAGAACCTCGGGTTCACATAGACGTGCGTGAAATCCTGGACTATCGCAACGCCGTCGTTCGACGACTCTACCGCGACCCGATATCGTTCTTCCGATTCCCTGAGG